>OLGL01000020.1_pt1 | contig 166040 bp, 154 predicted proteins | sample 1605041 | NCBI WGS metagenome assembly OLGL01 (sample SAMEA3888905, study PRJEB22519) | human gut metagenome | biome: human gut; feature: human-associated habitat; material: faeces | place: Denmark | collected 2010 | reverse complement strand
CGCTTAAAATGGTTCTGTCTGTGCCTGTTCCGTCATCAAGAGTAAACTGTAACAGTTTCTTTGACTTCGGTACTGCAACACACTCTTTAACCTTTACTGCACGGAAATCTGACTTGCTGAATGTATCAAAATCAACAAATTCCTCAAATAAAGGCTCTACCTTTACCTTAGAAAAATCAATCTTTTCAGACTCAGTTTTTACATTTTTTTCAGGTGCTTCAGAAGCTGTATTATTTACATCATTTTTCTTATTTACACCATCTAAGGACTTCATTGTCGGGAAGAGCAAAACATCCCTGATTGCCTGTGAATCTGTAAGCAGCATTACCAAACGGTCAATACCGTAACCGATACCACCCGTTGGCGGCATACCAATCTCCAAAGCATTCAGGAAATCTTCATCTGTATGCTCTGCCTCATCATCACCTGCGGCTGCGTTTGCATCCTGTGCGGCGAAACGCTCACGCTGATCGATCGGATCGTTCAGCTCGGAGTATGCATTACACATCTCCCATGTATTGATGAAGAGCTCGAAACGCTCTACCTTGCTTGGGTCTGAAGGCTTCTTCTTCGTAAGTGGAGAAATCTCGATTGGATGATCCATAATAAATGTTGGCTGGATCAGCTTCTCCTCACAGAACTCCTCGAAGAACAGGTTGATAATATCACCCTTCTTATGACGATCCTCGTATGCGATATGATGCTCGTCTGCAAGCTTCTTCGCCTCTGCATCATCGGCTACCTGATCAAAATCAATGCCTGTATATTTCTTGATTGCGTCATTCATCGTCAGACGCTCAAATGGCTTACCAAAGTCGATCTCAATTCCGTTGTAAGAGATCTTTGTGCTGCCACATACCTTCTCTGCGAGATAACGGAACATAGACTCTGTCAGTTCCATCATGCCCTCGTAATCGGTATATGCCTGATACAACTCCATCAATGTAAACTCCGGATTGTGACGGGTATCCACACCCTCATTACGGAATACACGACCGATTTCGAACACTCTTTCCAGACCACCAACGATCAGTCTCTTCAGATATAATTCCAGTGAGATACGAAGCTTTACATCTTCATTTAATGCATTGTAATGTGTCTCAAATGGTCTCGCAGCGGCACCACCTGCATTTGATACGAGCATTGGTGTCTCAACTTCCATGAAATCACGGTCTGCAAGGAAATTACGAATCTCCTTCAAAATCTGGGAACGCTTGATGAAGACTGTTTTGCTTTCCTGGTTCATGATCAGATCTACGTATCTCTGGCGATAACGCATATCCGTATCGGTCAGTCCGTGGAACTTCTCTGGAAGAATCTGCAAAGACTTCGACAGAAGTGTCATCTCCTCGGCATGGATGGAAATCTCACCCGTCTTTGTACGGAATGCATATCCCTTCACACCATAGATATCTCCAATATCAGACTTCTTGAAATCTGCATAGCTTTCTTCGCCGATCTGGTCTCTTGCAACATAGACCTGAATATTTCCCTTCAAATCCTGAATGTTACAGAAAGATGCCTTACCCATGACACGCTTGAACATCATACGTCCGGCAATACTTACATGAATCGGAGAGCCATCCATGATTGTTCTTCTCTCATTGTAATCGTTTGCCAGAGCTTCCTTCTTCTGCTCATCATCCAGTCCCTCTACATCCGGTGCCGGTCTGCCTGCCAGAAGCTCTGCTTCGTGTGCGATGTAAGTTTCCTTTACATCTTCACTATGATTTGTCACATCATATTTTGTAATCTCAAACGGATCTTTTCCCGCTGCCTGCAGTTCTGCGAGCTTATCGCGACGCACCTGCAACAGCTTGTTTGTATCCTGCTGCTTATTCTCTGCCACTTTTATTTCTCTCTTTCTTATCGAATATCCAAAATGCGGAAGTCAAAATTTCCGTCTGGTGCTTCCACTGTAACTGTCTCGCCTACACGTTTCTTCAAAATAGCCATGCCAAGTGGAGATTCATTGGAAAGCTTTCCTTCCAGAATATTGGACTCAGTAGAACCAACGATCTTGAATGTATTTACCTCATCCATATCGATATCCAGAATAGATACCTCAGAACCAAAGTTTACAACACCCTGCTCTACTTCTTCTTCGTCAGCAACCTCTGCATACTTCAGGATCTTCTCGATTTCTTCGATGCGAGCCTCGATATCTCTCTGCTCGTCCTTTGCAGCATCGTACTCGGCGTTCTCTGACAAGTCTCCTTGCTCTCTTGCTTCTTTGATCTTCTGTGCAATTTCCTGACGTCTATTTACCTTTAAGTCCTGTAACTCGTCCTCTAACTTACGAAGACCTTCTCTAGTCAACAGATTTTTCTTCTCAGCCATCTCTATTTTCCTTTCTTTCACGACATACTTGCCCAGACTTCTTCCGAGCATACATGCTTGAATTATATCGGATATTCCATCATATGTCAAACGTGATTTCTACTGTTTTACCAATATTTTTCTCCCTTTGTGTGCCGCTTATTGTGCCAAAAATCCGCAAAGCCATTTCTGACCTTGCGGATTCACATTTTTCTTTCCACTATTATTTCGCTTTACAACATCCGATTAGTGATGAAACAGACGGATTCCTGTAAATGCCATAACCATATCGTACTTGTCTGCACACTCGATTACAAGATCATCACGTACAGAACCACCCGGCTGTGCGATATACTTCACACCACTCTTCTTTGCACGCTCTACGTTATCAGAGAATGGGAAGAATGCATCGGAGCCAAGGGTTACGTCGGTATTTCCATCGAGCCATGCACGCTTCTCCTCGCGTGTAAATACCGGTGGCTTTACCTTGAAACGCTTCTGCCATTCGCCCTCGCGAAGTACATCCTCATACTCATCACCGATGTAGACATCAATTGCATTGTCACGGTCTGCACGTCCAAGCGAATCTACAAACTGCAAATTCAGAACCTGTGGTGCCTGACGGAGATACCAGTTATCTGCCTTCTGTCCGGCAAGTCTTGTACAATGTACACGGGACTGCTGTCCGGCACCGATACCGATTGCCTGTCCGTTCTTCACATAGCATACAGAGTTTGACTGTGTATATTTCAGAGTGATCAAAGCAATCTTCATATCGTTCTTTGCAGATTCTGGAAGATCCTTGTTCTTTGTCACAATGTTTGAAAGCAGTTCATCGTTGATTGGAAGCTCATTTCTTCCCTGCTCAAATGTGATGCCATATACCTGCTTGTGCTCGATTGGAGCTGGTACATACGAAGGATCAATCTGAATAATATTGTAATTGCCCTTTTTCTTCTGCATCAGAAGCTCAATTGCCTCATCTGTGTAGCCCGGCGCAATCACACCATCGGATACCTCACGCTTGATCAGTCTTGCTGTATCCTTATCACACACATCAGAAAGTGCAATGAAATCACCGAAGGAAGACATACGGTCAGCGCCTCTGGCTCTCGCATAAGCACATGCCAGCGGAGAAAGCTCGCCGAGATCGTCTACCCAGTAGATCTTTGCCAATGTATCATCAAGCGGAAGTCCCACAGCCGCACCCGCCGGAGATACATGCTTGAAGGAAGTTGCTGCCGGAAGTCCGGTTGCTTCTTTCAGCTCCTTTACAAGCTGCCAGCCGTTAAATGCATCCAAAAAGTTGATATAACCCGGCTTGCCATTGATCACCTTGACTGGAAGCTCGCTTCCATCCTCCATGTAGATGCGAGATGGTTTCTGATTCGGGTTACATCCATACTTAAGCATAATTTCGTTTGCCATGATTTTTCATCCTCCGCTTTCTTAGACTCTGTCGTATTTATTGATAATCTTTGATGTTGCCTTACCTGTCTCGATATCGATATAGCGAACAAACAAAGATACCTTGTTATCCTCATTCAAAGAGTTCCACAGCATATCGGTAAATGCATCCATATCATCCGGGATTGCAACCAGCTTCGGCTCACCCTCAAAGCTTGGAAGTGGATTGCCATCACCCATATAGGTGTGAATGAAATGTCCGGTTCCCGGAAGTGGATTTGTATAAGAGAATGTAAATCTCTCACAGCAATCCGGATTTCCGTCTGCGGATTTTAAGATGGACATTGCATAATTATACGAACCATTTTCCACATGCATAATGCCGGAAATACGTGGTGTATAATTTGGTGCATCATCCTCATATTCTCGCGTGCGTAAAGACTGCTCAAATGTCTGCTGCTTATCCATCAGCTCATAAATCGTATCGGTCTGATCTCCATTTGTCACAATCGTCTTGTTGCCTAATACACGCACTGGTGCATAGATAATCAGATGTGGATCAGTCAGCTTGGAAGGATCTGCTGCCTCTGTTCTTATGCCATCCTCTGTCTCTGTAAATACACGGTTCCGTGAATTCACGCTGCGTCCCATAATGAAATATGCAGTTACCGCTTTCTTGCCATCCTGTGACTTTCCGATCACGATACCTCTGCCCGGGTACGCGTTACCCTTCAATTCTTCTTCCAATGAAATCATCTTCACGCTCTTCGCTCCTCCTCTTGTTTTGTTAATATCCATGTCGATTGCGAACACCCACTATCATGTAAGAGTTGTACAGAATATACAATTCTATGCAGACGCGCTCTCGCTCAGTTCAGCACATAACAGACACTAAACTCCCTGCACCTTCATACTTCCGGTGCAGCTCGTTAAGTGCTGATGTGCTTCAATGGTCTGCATATGAATTGATATATCTGTACAACTCAATCCACATAATTCTGCTTCGCAATCGCCAATCTACTCTTTCAAATACACAATCCGTTGTCGCTCAGGTTACCTTGTGGGCCGAGTTAGTCAGCGCCGTTGGTAACATCCCCGCTTCCATCTAAGGAAATCGGGTTACCAAGTACAGTCGGCTCCGGTTTGATAAATGTCATAACAAAGTCCTTGCTGATTGCCAGATACTCGCGGATATTCCGGATGGTCTGTCCACCGTAGTTAATCGGTGCTGCCGCCACTCCATATGCATCCATACCGAGATTCTTGGCATTGTAGACCGCACGTGTCAAATGATATTTCTGCGTGACGATCACAACTTTTTCCGCGCCAAAGATTGCTCTGGCACGGTACATACTCTCATAAGTAGAAAATCCCGCATGATCCAGGAAAATATCCTCCGACGGAACGCCCTGCTTGATCGCATAGTTCTTCATGACACTGACTTCGTTATAATATTCGCTGCCGTGGTCACCACTCATCAGTATCTTCGGTGCACAGCCTGCCTTGTAAAGTGCAATCCCCTCATCCAATCGATCCCGCAACATCGGACTCGGTGTATCTCCATTCTTTACAGATGCCCCTAGAATGATAATACAATCCACATCCGAAAGTGCAGTTGCGTCCTCCTCTTTCAGCAGACGGGGATTCACATCATGTTTAACATAGATATAGATTCCTGTCAACCCAAGAAGGATCAGCAGCGCACACGCAATCAGGAACACAAATATATTCCTGATTGCCCGCACAAATCCGCCTTTTTTCTTATCTGCTTTTTTCTTACTCATATCTTTCTGCCATTATTTCGTCGTCTTTTTTTCTACTGACTTATTTTCTGTGGAAGTCCTTGCCACAGCCGCTTTCTTTGCAGTCGGCTTCTTTGCTGCTGTTGACTTCTTCGCCGTTGTCGCCTTCTTCGGCTCCGGCTTTTTCTCAATTGCTGCTGTCGCAGGTGCATCCACAACAGCCTGTTTCTTGTCTACATAATCGTATCTGAATACCATCATCGAAAGCGGTGCGATATCAATACTGATCGCGTATGGCATACGATCACATTTCTCTTCAAATGCCTTCACTGTGCCGTTCTTTGTGCCGGAACCGCCGTAGATCTTCGCATCCGAATTGATGATCTCCTCATATTCGGTCAGACAAGGTACTCCAATCCAGTAATCCTTGCGTTCTACCGGAACAAAGTTGCACACGAACAGCAACTGATCCTTCACCGTCTTTCCACGACGCACAAACGCGATAATACTTGTATTTGCATCATCGACCTTGGTCCACTCGAATCCCATCTGATTGTTGTCATTGTAGTAGCATGCGTCATAGGTTGTATACATATGGTTCAGATCTGCCACCCATTTCTGCATCTTCTTATGCAGAGGCTGATCTAATAAGAACCAGTCAAGACTTCTTGCCTCACTCCACTCACGAAGCTGTCCGAACTCCTGTCCCATGAACAAAAGCTTCTTGCCTGGATGTCCATACATAAATCCATATGCAGTACGCAGGTTTGCAAACTTATCCATCTCGGCGCCCGGCATCTTGTTGAGCATGGAGCACTTGAGATGTACCACCTCATCGTGTGAAATCACAAGCACATAATTCTCTGCATATGTATATGACAGGCTGAATGTCAGTCGGTTGTGATTGAATGAACGGAAATACGGATCCATCTTCATATACTCTAAGAAGTCATTCATCCATCCCATATTCCACTTGTACAGGAAGCCAAGTCCCTTCATGCTTGCCGGTGCTGTGACACCTGCCCATGCTGTAGACTCTTCCGCGATCAGGAACGCGCCCGGATTGCGTTCTTCCATAACCGTGTTGATCTTGCGGAGCAGTTCGATTGCATCGTAATTCTCATTTCCACCGTCTTTGTTCGGCAGCCACTGTCCATCCTGCTTTCCATAATCCAGATACAGCATAGAAGCCACCGCGTCCACACGCAATGCATCCACATGGAACTTCTCCACCCAGAACAAGGCATTGGCTGTTAAGAAGTTAGAGACCTCATTTCTTCCAAAATCAAAGATATAGGTTCCCCAGTCCGGATGCTCGCCGCGTCTTGGATCCGGATGCTCATAAAGCGGCATGCCATCGAATCTTCCAAGTCCATGCGCATCTCTTGGGAAATGTGCCGGTACCCAGTCTAAGATCACGCCGATGCCATTTGCATGCATGTGATCTACAAAATACATGAAATCCTCCGGCGAGCCGTAACGGCTGGTCGGTGCATAATAATTCGTTACCTGATAACCCCATGATCCATCAAATGGATACTCTGCAATACCCATCAGCTCGACATGGGTGTATCCCATCTTCTTTACATAATCGCAGAGCATCTTTGCAAGCTCACGGTAGGTATAGAATCCAAAATCTGAATCCTCAATTTTCTTCTTCCACGAACCGAGGTGGCACTCATAAATTGCCATCGGCTTTTTCAGCTCGGTCTCACGCGTCTGCTGCTTCCGGTTCTCGATCCAGTCCGTATCCTTCCACTTATATCCGGCCAGATCCGCAACGACATTCGCATTGTCCGGTCTTACCTGGCACTGGTTTCCATATGGATCTGCCTTGTATAAGATCTCACCGTCTCTTGTCAGAATCTGATATTTGTAGACAGCACCCGGAACTACATCCGGGATAAACAGCTCATAGATACCGGAGGTCTGCATCATCTGCATTGGGTTGAGTGCGCCATCCCACATGTTAAAATCACCTACGACACTGACACGTCTCGCATGCGGTGCCCATACTGCGAAGTATGTTCCCTTCACACCATCGATCGTCATCGGATGCGCACCAAACTTTTCGTAGACATCATAGTGCTTGCCCTCTGCAAAAAGATATGTGTCAAACTCTGTGATCTGTGAGTCAAACGCGTATGCATCGGCAGTCACAACCGTTGTACCATCCTGATAGGTTGTCTCGATGCGGTATTTTGTTCCCTTATATTTCTTCTTTGCACTGTAAAATCCATAGAAACCCTCTGCCAGACATTCCATCTCCTCTCGGTTTTTGCCTGTCGGAGATACGACGCAGACTTTCTCTGCATATGGACGATATACGGTGATCACCTGTCCATCGCCATAATCATGGTTTCCGAGCAGATGCTTCGGTGCATTGATAACCCCATTTTTCAATTCATCGTACAAAATCCAGTTTACCCAATCTTCCAGTCGTTTGTTCATATTTTGTAACCCTCCTTAAAAATATCCTTCTCTATATCTAAAACCGGTGTGGCCGCCCCGCCAGACGGACACACACACGAATCATCACAAACACAAAAATCTCCGCTGCAACTATGCCAAGATATAGCAACGCCAGATTCCTTGCAAAGGTTTCCGGCAGAATCTTACACAGCACATCTCCGGAAGAAAAATAACCATAATCGCCACGGAATATCATATTCCGAAGTCCTGCATAGACCTCTCTTTTTGATGTCACGATCCGCAGCATCAGAAGCGCCACCAGACACGCGCCGCCTGCACTTCCATAAAAACACGGCATCGTCTCCCGCCTGCGCCAAAGCCTGCGAAAACTGTATATCATCCCAGCCAGCGATGCAATGGATAAAATCCATGCGAACCGGTAATACCCTTTCAATCGGTTCAGCTGATGCACATTTTCGTCCGATAATTCATATCCTGCAATCCTGTATTTTCCTGTAAAAAAGCGACAATACGAATCTGCAATCTGTCCGTAGTAAAGCTCTGCCTCTGCCTTGCTGATCTCCACGGTCACACCGTTACGGTAGTCCGTCGAAGACAGCCGGTACACACTCCGGTTAAACGCCAGCAGGCACACAGCAAAGCTCAAAATAAACACCGCAATGCAGACACTCGCCAGCCATTGAAACTTTCTATATTCTTCTCTTTTCATAATAATTGATTACTATCTTTTTCCTGTAAAATCTTAAAAACCTATAAGCTTATTTATTTTACCATTTCCGCCCTGCAAAGTAAAGAAACCATTTTATAAATGCGTCCAATATCGCTGGAATTCTGCGTCATTTTTGCCTTGCGTCATATGCTGTTTTCCTCTATAATAATAGTAGTTTTTTATACAGCATGAGGTGGTGGGGCGATAATGGCATCAAGCAATTTTGTAAATGGAAATGACGTGGCTACATTTGTCTTGGAGACAGATGCACCATACAATATTTTAGACTTTGACCAGGGGCTTTGTACAATGACCGGATACTCTCCGCGTGAATTGTCCAAGAAGATCTGTACCCTGGATAATCTGTTATATGTGGAGGACTTCACAGAAGTGATCGCCTCCATGAACTATCAGTTAAGTATCTCGAATCTGATCAGTATCCAGCATCGGATCGTGACAAAGAGCGGTACGGTTCTGACGGTGCTTTGCAACGGACAGGCATTTTCTTTGAACGATGGTCGTGACGTATTACAGTGCGTTTTTACCGATATCACGAATCTGGAAAATGCAGCGAACGAGACCGTCCGTGCCAAGACCGATCTGGAGATTTTCGCAAATACCGTTCCGAGCGGCGTGAGCAAGCATCTGCTCGACAACAATCTCTCTCTTTTATGGGCAAATAATTTCTTTTATGATATGTGCGGCTACTCTGAGCATGATTACAAGGAGAAGTTCGGCAAGAGCACACTGCAGCTCGTATTGAGTGAGGATCTGGCGCTTGTGATTGACGCACTCGCTGACCTGACGGAAAACGAGGAGAATTCCAAGATCATGAACTTCCGTATCCAGTGTGCGGATGGCAATATCAAATGGGTCAATGCAGTCATCGCCCGCTCCGGTTCCGAGGAACAAGGCTTCCCGGTTGTAAACCTCGTTATGTCAGATATTACAAGTCTGAAGATTGCAGAGACAAAGGCAATGCTTGAAGAGCAGAAATATCTGATCATCTCTGATATCTCTGAGGAACTTCCTTACGAATATGATATTGCAACCGATACGATCACCTTTGCCGAGAAGTTCAACCATATCTTTGAAGGTGAATCTGTGATTGAGAACCCGACCGAAAATATGCTCAAGATGGGACTCGTCTCTTACGATACACAGTCCGCGATCGAGGAGCTGTTTTATCTGGCAAAAGCCGGCACAGAATATCATTCGACAGAGTTCAAATTAAATACGAAAAATGGTGGTTTCCAGTGGTACTTCTCCACATTCTCCACCATCTACGACGAGGAGGGAACGCCGCTTCGTGTCGTTGGTCTGCTCCGGAATATCCATGCCCAGAAGGTGGAACAGCAAAAGCTGCTGATCCGTGCAGAGACCGATCAGATGACCGGACTTTACAACAAGGCGACAACCGAGAGCAAAATTCAGGCATCCCTGCGTGAACTAAACGGAAACAGCTATCAGGTTCTGATGCTGGTCGATATTGATGATTTTAAAAAAATCAATGATACATTTGGACATTTAAAGGGCGATGAGGTCATCGTCGACATCGCGAAGACTCTGCAGGAATTCAAAGGCGATTACGGCATTGCCGGGCGTCTCGGCGGCGACGAATTCTGCGTATTTTTATCCAATGTGTTAGATACCCAGCTTGCAAGCGAAAAAGCCGTTATGATCGCCGATCGTCTGCGTGAGCTGTACCAGCACGATTGCAAGGTCACACTCAGTATCGGTATCGCCGCAACGAACCAGCAGATTCCATATAACGTCCTGCTGGAAAATGCAGATACTGCCCTGTATCAGGCGAAGTTAAACGGCAAAAACGGCTACTTCTTCTATGCCGATGATATGGAACGTGGGAAGTACGAAAATGATCGTTCCGAGCCGACAGCAAAAGAAACAGGAACCTCTGCTCTTCTGGATTCCCTGCTTTCTACACTGTTTGCCAGCACCAACACCTACACTGCGATCGAACAGGCAATGGCAATCGTAGGCGAGCACTACGCCATCGACAAGATCAGCATCTGGGAATACAGCTACAACAAGAGCTTCGTTGACTGTACGCATCAATGGTGCAAAAAGGGAATCAACAACGATATGACGCTCCGCCAGCATACGCCTGCTGCGATTCTTGAGGAATTATCTGCGATGGGAACGGACGGCATTACCTATTCCTCCGATACATCTTTGATCAAGACAAACACCGCAAGCATGAACCCGTATGCGGAAGGCATCCGCAAGCTCATGCAGTGCGATATCAATACAAACGGCAAACGGATTGGCTTTATCAGCTTCTATTCCATGGACAAAGACGTCACATGGAACGCGCAGACATTGACCGCATTTAAGCAGATCTTCCGCCTGTTCGGAGAAGCGATCAAGACAAAACAGGCAAACCGCGCGATGTCATTGCTGCGAGATGACACGATCAAGGCGTTTGATCTCGTACAGAATCCGATGGTCGTTGTCGACAAGGATTCCTACGACGTCATGTATTTCAACGAATGTGCGCGGGAATATTTCCCAAAACTTGCTTTAAACAGCAAATGCTACACCTGCCTGCAGCAGGAAAGCGGGCCTTGCCGTGATTGTCCGGTACATAAGATCTCTGACAGTAATCCGACTGTTGGCTGCATCAAGCACAATCGCACGCTCGACGAGCCGCTGGATGTCCATATGACAACGATCAACTGGAGTTCCGGCAGCCATACATTTTTGATTTCAACCTCCGCACACAAGGAGACAAAGGCAGAACAGCTCCGCAAGGAACTCGAGCAGAACATCAACATCGAAAAGCGCATTGCCGAGGCTTCTTACCGCGATATTGTAACCGGATATGGAAACTTCGAGAAGTTCAAGGTCGATGCACAGGCAATCTTAAACGACAACCCGGACACCGATTATGTTATGTTCTACTTTAACATCAAGAACTTCAAATACATCAACGAAACCTATGGTCATAATGTGGGCGATCAGACGCTCAAGGCAGTCGCAGATGTATTGAACAAATATATGCAGGAAGGTGAGACATTTGCCCGTGTCATCAGCGATACTTACATCATGCTGATTCACTACAAGGCAGAAGATCAGTTTATGTCCATCTTCAACAACATCAAGGCAGAGGTGCATGATGCATGCCTTGCCATTCAGGATCGGTTCGTCGTAGACTTCACGACCGGAATTCTTATCATCGACGAAACAATGCACAGCTACAGCATCAACCGCTTAGTCGACCGCGCAATGATGGCTGGCAAGTCCATCGATGCTTCAACCGGCGTATCGTATGCATTCTATGATGACGAATACCACAAGAAGGTATTGAACGATGCACAGCTTGAGAACAGCATCCACGGTGCCCTTGAGAACAACGAATTCTGTGCATATGTACAGCCAAAGTACGATATTGCATCGAAGAGCCTGATCGGTGGAGAACTTCTGGTGCGCTGGTTATCTCCTTCCAAGGGATTTTTGGAACCGGCAGCCTTTATCCCATCCTTCGAGAAGAACGGTTTCATCTATCAGATCGACTGTTTCATGCTCGAGCAGGCTTGTAAGTCCATCCGCCGGTATCTCGATTCCGACATCTACGTCATTCCGTTCTCCGTGAACCTGTCACGGGTAACGCTGGCGCATCCGGACTTCCTGTCAAAAGTACAGGAGATCGTCGAGAAGTACTACATTCCACATCATTATCTGGAATTCGAAATCACCGAGAGTATTTTCTCTGAGAATTACTCACAGATGATCGATGTGTTGAACAAGCTGAAATCGATGGATTTCATCATCAACATGGACGATTTTGGAACTGGCTACTCTTCCCTTACACTGCTCAAGGATCTGCCGATCGATGTCATCAAACTTGACCATGATTTCTTGTCCCGGTCAACGACAAACGACAAAAATGCAATCAGCATCCTGCGCAGTATCATCGAGATGGCACACACCCTCGATATCCGCGTTGTCAGCGAAGGCATCGAGACTGTCGAACAGCTGGAAATGCTCAGTTCCATCAACTGTGAAATCGGTCAGGGCTTCCTGTTTGCAAAACCTATGCCAATCGCAGATTACGATAAGATGATCCAGGACTATTCTGCAAGCTAAAATTTAGGTTTTTACGGGTTTTTTCATCAAAAAGTATTGACAGAAAAATGGCTTTTTGCTATTCTATGGTTTGTGTGTGAACACAATTAGAAATTTTCACTGGTCCAATCTGTCTAGTGGTGTGGACGGATTGTTCGTGTCTTGACCAAAGTGATAATTATATAAACTTAAACTATTATAATATTTTATGGAGGTGTCAGGTTTGGCTAATATCAAATCCGCAAAGAAGAGAATTCTTGTTATCGAGACAAAGACTTTAAGAAACAAAATGATCAAGTCTAAGATTAAGACTTTAGTTAAGAAGGTTGAGGCTGCTATCGAGGCAAACGATAAGGCTGCTGCAGAAGCTGCACTTCAGGTTGCTACATCCGAGATCAGCAAGGCTGCTTCAAAGGGAATCTACCACAAGAACAACGCTTCAAGAAAGATTTCCCGTTTAACACTTGCTGTTAACAAGCTTGCTTAATTATTTTATTGATAAATATATTTTAACCCAAAGAAAAAGACGCTTTCCGCGTCTTTTTCTTTTTCGTGTGTTTTCTTTTTTACTTTCCTGTCTGCAATGTATGTTTCTTCAGATAGCTGTGCAACACCCATTTTTCCGGGATTCGTTTTAACACAATCTGAATCTCCTCGTGCTTTGCAATCGGCTGTACTAAGATGCTGTAAAGTTGCGCATTGTTTGCACCCCAGATATCAGTAAAGATCTGGTCTCCGACAAACAACGTATTCGTCCGGTCAGTACCAAGCTTCTGCATTGCCTGCACATATCCTCTGGCTGACGGTTTTCCTGCCTTATATACATAAGTTGCTCCAACCTGTTCATTGAAGGATTTTACACGTTCCTCATCGTTATTTGACACGAAGCAGACACCATATCCCATATCCTTTAATTTCTGTATCAATGCCTTTGCACGCGCATTGGCAGGTGCATCATGTTCCACCAGTGTATTGTCAACATCGAACAGTACCGCGCGGTATCCTTTGTCATAGAATGCCTGAAAATCAATATGATAGGTACTGTCGTAATATTCGTTTGGAAAAAATCTCTGAAACATATCGTGTTCTCCTAAGTCTTTATTCGTCTGTTTTCTAATACCGGTTAGACAGTTTATTCCGCATGAAAAAATTCATACACATTCTTCGCAACGGACTCTGGAATTCCCGGCACTTCTGCAAGCTCGCTGATTGTCGCTTCCCTGATCTTCCGTATCTCACCGAAATATTTGAGCAGCTGCTTCCGCCGATTCTCACCTACCCCCGGTATCTCATCGAGCACGGAATGTACCTGATTTTTGCTGCGGAGCTGCCGGTGATATTCTATCGCGAAGCGGTGCGCTTCATCCTGCAGTGCCGTCACCATCAACATCGCTTCACTGCCCTTCGGGAACTTCACTTCCACATTATTATAATACAAGCCTCTTGTTCTGTGGTTATCATCTTTTACCATACCACACACTGGAATGTCAAGCCCCAGGCTATCCAATACCATCAATGCAACGTTTACCTGTCCTTTACCACCATCCATCATAATGACATCTGGCAAAACATCCATCTTCTCATCTGTGAATCGTCTCGACAGCACTTCCTTCATGGATGCATAATCATCCGGACCCGTTACCGTCCGCAGCCGGAATTTACGATACGCATTCTTCTTCGGCTTTCCCTGTTCAAACACAACCATCGACGCCACTGACAATACGCCAGAGATATTGGAGATATCAAACGCCTCCATCCGGTTCGCCGACGGAATTCCAAGAAGCTCCGCAATCTCATTTGCCGCTCCGATTGTCCGCTTCTCCTGCCGCTTCACACGTTCCATATCCTGCGCTAGTACCAATCTCGCATTTTCTGCCGCCAGATCCAAGATCTTTTTCTTGTCTCCCTTCTGCGGCACAACAATCTGCACCTTCGATTCGCGCCGTTCACTCAAATACGCCTCTAAGATTTGCTGTTCCTCCGGCACTTCCGGAACCAGAATTTCTCTCGGCAGATACGGTGTCCCCGAATAAAACTGCTTGATAAATGCCGCCAGCACCTCTGACAACCGTTCCTTGCTGTTGCCATTCATATGATGATTTTCCCGTCCAAGCAGTTTACCATCCCGCACGAAGAATACGGTCACGACAATATCCTTGTCGTTCGATGCACACGCGATAACATCCCGATCTTCACCAGACGCCTTATTCATCTGCTGCTTATCCTCGATATGCCGGATACTCTCGATCAGATCCCGCGTCTCAGCCGCTTTCTCAAACTCCATTTCTTCCGCCTGCGCCCGCATCTGCTCCTGAAGTTCCGTCAATATCTCCTTGTAATTTCCATTCAGGAACGACAACGCCGCCTGCACCTGTCTGCCGTAATCCTCCTGACTGATCTTCCCATTGCAAGGTGCCTTACACTGCCCGATCTGGTAATACAGGCATGGGCGATCCTTGCCGATATCCTGCGGCAGTCTGCGGTTGCATGTACGCAGATGATAGAGCTTATTGATCAATTCCAGGATATCCTTGACTGCCCGTGCATTGGTGTATGGTCCGAAATATTTGGAATGATCCCGCTTCATAGAATGGCTGTATAAAAACCGTGGGAAAGCTTCCTCCACCGTCACGCGGATATACGGATAACCTTTGTCATCCGTCATCATCGTGTTATACTTCGGGCGGTACTCTTTGATCAGATTGCATTCCAGCACAAGTGCTTCCATCTCAGAGCTTGTCACGATATATTCAAAATACGCGATCTGCGACACCATTTTGGCAATCTTTGCAGATCCTCCGTGTCCATGTCCGGTCTGAAAATACTGCCGCACCCGGCTGTGCAGACTCACTGCCTTTCCCACATAAAGGATATCATCATTCTTGCTGTGCATGATATAGACACCCGGACTTTTCGGAAGCTTTTTCAGTTCCTCCTCCACGTCGAATATATACTGACTTTCCTCCGCGTTGTGGCTGGCACGATAAATATTCACATTGATTCGTTGTCTCTTCTCTGCCATGTTTCGATTGACTCCTGTTCTGTGCAGGTATTCAGAATAAAATTAGGAGGTATCCGTAAGATACCTCCCACTTTATAATAAAGGTTTTTTTGTGGTCTGATTATAAAAGATCTGCACGAAGCTTCTTGATCACCGTCAATGTCTTGTTACGAAGCTCTTCTGCTTCATATAACTGCAGCATAGAGTTCTTATCCAGCTTTGCATCTACAACGGAATTCAACCAGTCATTTACATACGCCTGTACATACTTTACATTTGCATCGGACTTGTCCTTCAATGTCACGATGATGTTGTTCAGGTTCTCGATCACGGTTGGCTGAAGTGTTGTATTATTGTTCTGTGTCTGTGCACCCTCATCAGATAACTCGATAACCTTACCAGTCTTTGTGATGATAACCTTCTTGTTCGGAGAGGATTCTGAACGAGAAGAGCTTCCACCCTTTCTGTCAAGGAGCTTTTCTACTACCTTGATCAGGCATACAACACTGTATGTAGCTTCCTCTGGTGTCTGCTGATCATTTCCCTTGTCCTCATACTGGTTCCACAGCCACTCAGACTTCAGGAGCATCTCCTCTATCTTTGTGTCAGACAACAGCTTCTGCAGATCTGGATCCATCGCAGGTCCAGAATTCTTACCAAAGAACTTACCGCCAGACTGTGGTGCCTCTGCCTTCTTGTACTTTGCAGGAACTACAATCTCTGCGTAGGTCTTAATCAACTGCTTTTCAGCTACCTTTGGATCATAGTTATTATTAATAATATTGATTCTACCACTGTTCAAACCGTTGCAGATCATATCCTCTGCTGTCATAAATACGAGTGCCTTCTGGCGATCATCAATCATCTGCTTGATCTCGTAGTTTGTCTTAGACTTCTCAAGGATAGAATTCTTACGAACCTTAAACGCCTTAATCTTCTCCTTTACACTGAAGAACAGCTTGAGCAGAGAAGGATTCGCGTTAACATAATTTCCAATCCATGTAAGCTCTACATACTGATGCTCAATCTTGTTTGAGATCTCATATACATTGTAGCCATCAAAGATAACATTCAACGTTGTATAGAGTAAATCGAGAATCTCGTACTTTTCTTCCCATGACTTGTTGGAATTGTCCTGATTTACCAGATCCTTGATTCCACACTCATAGAACACCAGGTTATACTCGTACAAGCCTTCGAAGATATTGTGCTTGTCACTTAAGGAAGCACCTGCGCCAAGAATCTGCAGATTTTTCTTCATATTTGGCTCGTTCTCGATATAGAGATATACCTTTCTTACAAAGGAAGATACCTCTGCGATCAGTGTATCAATACGCTTGTTATAGATCTCCTGCTTAGAGATTGCATTGATCACACTTCTGCTCAGCACTGTTGTATCGGCTGCCGAATTCGTGTTGCGGATCAATTCCTTGAAGCTCTCATAGACTGACATATTGTCGATTGGAATATACTCTGCATTCAATCCATAAAACTCAAATGCCTTGTTGTATTCCTTGTTGTGAATATATGCGTTGAACAGTCCGATTGAGAACTGAATCTTATAATCATTTCCTACATGTGGGTCTTCTACTACATAATCAAACAATACTTCCAGATTGTTCATATATGCATCCGAATTTGCATTGTCCGCCGGAAGTCCCATCTCCATGATAACGTTGATCAGATCGAGATAACCCATAATTGCCTTATCAAAGTTCTTCGGTCTGTCATCATCCTCTAAAATCTGATAGCTCAGATTGATCAGCAATGGTGCAATACGCTCACCGATCAGACGCATCGCATCACCGAAGCACTCTCTCTGATACAGATAGATCAGCCAGATGCTGTAACGATAAATACCGGATGTGCTGATTGGAGCATCCACATCCAACGGATCGATATCGCCATATACAAACTTGAATAATGGTTCAATCCACTCTTCAATCTCATAACGTCCTGTCGCCTTGATGTTGGTGTCTACGAACTCACCCAACTCGTAAAGCTTTGTACACTGTGTCTTTACATCGTCATCAACCATCATATTCTTGAGGTCAAAATTACTATCCTTTAAATAGTCAATAACCAATGCATAAAATCCATCTTCTACCTGCTCATTCAGGAAACGAATCAACAGTCCTTTGTTATTTGATGCCGCAATTGTAAGGACATTGCTGTCTGATTCTGCGGTAATATTTGCTGGTAATGCCATTGCCATATACCCCCTTGTAATTAAATTTCACTACTTCGATTTTATAACAAAATACGAGGCAAAGTCAACCTTCGATTTGTCAATAATTCATAATTGGCATTGTGCATAATTGACAAAGCGTTTTCGACAAATGGAAACCTATTTTTTATCAAAATTGTACAATATTTCACAAATCATCAGACCTCAAAGCCTGCCATCCGAAGGATTGCCCGCGCATTTGTCGTTGTACATCTGCCATCGCGGATCTTATAGTCAAACCGCAGCTCATCTCCCTCATAATATTCCTGAAAATGATAGTTTACCGCCGGTGTCTGGTTCTTATCTGTAATGCTGCAAAGCTCAAAATCATGTGTAGAAACAACCGTCATGCAACGGCTGCCTGCGAGCTTCGTGATAACCTCCTTCGCACCGACGATACGGTCTGCGGAATTGGTTCCCTTGAAGATCTCATCGATCAGACAGAGCATTGGTTTTTCCTCTTTGCGGTAGACAGCCATCTCCTTGATGCGTAGAATCTCCGCATAGAAAGTGGAGATACCATGCGCCACATCGTCCTTTACCCGCATAGATGTAAAGATGCGCATATAAGATGCCTTCAATGTTTCTGCACAGACTGGTGCACCAAGATAAGCAAGTACCAGATTGATGGCAACCGTTCTTAAAAAGGTTGTCTTTCCAGACATATTTGATCCCGTGATAATCGTGATACCAGAGCCAAGTGTTACATCGTTGCCCTGTGCCTGATCTGGCAACAGCAATGGGTGATACAGATTCGTTCCCTCCAGATGCACCTCTGTCTCCGTATAATCAATCTGCCCTTCTCCAGTCTCCCGCACCATTCCCAGCACGGAAAAGCTCATCAGATCCTCCAACTCTGCGATCATGTCCGAGCATCCGGCAACCTGTGTTCCATATGTTTTCTTCCACCGTGAAACGACCGCTGCAAGCTGATAATCCCACAGGAAAAGTCCACACAGGATCTGATGTACTAATGGATTGAAAGAAATATTATATGCCTGACTGATTGCTTTTAATTTATGATACGCCCGGACCGCTCCGGTCGCCCCGCCTGCGCGCTGCTGCATCCTGGCAAGGACTTCGCTCTGAAATGCCTGTTCTGCGATCAAGGAGAGCATCACTTCGTATTCACCGCTCACGGTACTTGCGTAATAAACCGGCTGAATGATACCATCCGTCATGAACTTGGTCAGCCACGAAATGACAAGCAATGCCAGAAATCCAGCAAGTGGATATCCATAGGAAATCGTGCCAGTCAGGAACAACACCAGACTCACGATCTCACAGATTGGAAGCAAAAACCGTAATATATGTGCAAATACGGGGAGTTTTCCCTGTGCCACATCACCGCAAAAATCTTCAAATGCTTCCGCGTCAAACTTTTCTTTTTCCGCCTCCATCCTACGTCCGGCTGTCTCAAACTCTACGGCAAATTCCGGTTTCCCCGAAAGCTCTTTGATTGCAGCATGTCGCTGCTCCCGCTCCGCTTCCTCGATATACCGCGTTGTGAGATGGTCTGCAAATGTCTGTTTTCCCTTCTCTGTATGACAGACAGAAATCATCTGATACAGAGAATTCTCTCCAAGCAGATCAATATCTGCGGCAACACAATCGTCCTCGCGCAGATACACAGTTCCTTTCTCTTCAAACTTCCGCCATCCATCGGTAAAACGATTGCAATACCGCCGGCAGACCTCCCATTTTTCTGTAAGCATCTCCTGTCGTTCCGCTACAACACTGTGCCATTTCACAAGTGCTACAAAGCCGATCAGGAACAACACACCGGCGATCACCAGAAGCGTCGCATATGATTTTTCTTTTTCAGTAATTCCAATGATCAAGCCCGCCGCACCGATTAAAAATGTCAGGATACGAAACGTGGAAATCCGGCTGAATAACCGGTCCGCCCGTTCCTTTTGGTTCTGATAATCCAGCGTCCACTGTTCAAACTGCTTTCGATTCTCATTTACTGTCATCATGCCCTTTTTCTTCCTCTTTTTCCTCTTTTTTTCTCGTGATTACCATCTTGAAAAAGATTGCTACAAACACGCCTGCCGCAATGATGCTCAGGATTCCTAATGTAGTTTGGTCTAAGAAAACCAATGCTATTCCAACAAGCGCAATCAAAATCGCACAGGTAAGGAAATTCTTCTCGGATTCTTTTAAATTCTTCATTTTATATTACCCTCCGGTCTTTTTACTACAATCTAGTCTACCATATCCCACAGTGCAAGGCAAAGAAATAATTCTAAACTTTCTGTGAACCACAGATTTTCATTTGCTTTTTATTATTGCATGTATTAGAATAGTCTTTATATAATCGTGGTAAAATATAGATAATTATGGAAAAGGAGATTCAGACATGGGTAAGTTTTTTAAAGGTGTCGTAAAATTTTCAGTTGCTGCAGCCGCAGTTGGTGGTCTGTGCTATGCATTCAAGGACAAGATCAGAGAATCTAAGGTATATCAGGATAACAACGTTGATGAAAAGATCAACAAAGTAAAGACAACAATCAAGGACAAAATGCCAAAGATCTTTGATAACGAGGATGATATCGAAGAGGATGATCTGTTTGCAGATGATCTCGATCTTGAGATGGAAGATGCAAACCGTGATTACGTGACGATCAATCCAGATGATTCCGAGAAGTCAGAGGAAGCAGCTGCTGAGGAGCCTGTAGAAGAAGCAAAGGCTGAAGATGCTGACGCGGAGTAATTGCTGAGAATCCGGGAATAGTATGGATGCTGCAATCGGCATCTTGCTCTGATTAGCGGTCGTCAAAGTGCACCGCATAAATGCGTGCATTTTCCTCGTCGCCATAACAAACAAAAAGTTCGATGAGACGATTCATGTTTCATCGAACTTTTTATTTTGGTTGCAAAGCGTAAATCCATGTTATGTATTGGCTTTGCACACTTGATCTATCTGTCTATTTTGCTGTCTGGTCTACAGTTTCACCAGCTTGCGCATGTCTTCATAAAATCCCGGGTACGAAATATCCACGCATTCAGCGCCGGTGATTTCTGTCTCGCCCTCTGCATTCATTGCAGCAACCGCAAAGCTCATCGCAACCCTGTGATCCAAATGGCTGTCGATCACTGCGCCGTGAAGCGGTCTGCCACCGCGGATGATCATACCATCTTCGGTCGCCTCGATATCTGCGCCCATCTTCTTCAGATTATCTACCATCACATCAATCCGGTTGGATTCCTTCACCTTCAGCTCCGTCGCATCTTTGATGATTGTCTCACCCTCTGCAAAGCAGGAAAGAATCGCAATCGCCGGAATCTCATCGATCAGAGTTGGGATTACCTCGCCTCCAACGACACAGCCTTTCAGATCCGAGGTGCGAACTGTCACATCAGCCGTTGGCTCTCCGATCTCGCCAGATGTCTTCTCAACTGTCACATCCGCTCCCATATCCGAAAGCACACGCAGGATACCATCTCGTGTCGGATTGATGCCTACATTTTTCACCGTTACACAGCTGTTCGGTGTAATCGCAGCCGCTACCAGAAAATATGTTGCCGAAGAAATGTCACCAGGCACAATTACTTTCTTTGCATACAGCTCGTCTGCTGGTTTTACATACACGCTCTTTCCTTCTGTACGGATATCCACGCCGAATTCTTCAAACATCAGCTCCGTATGGTTCCGACTTACTTCTGGTTCTGTCACAGATGTCTCGCCATCCGCATAAAGTCCTGCAAGCAGAATCGCTGATTTGACCTGTGCCGAAGCCACCGGCGAATCATAATGTATGCCATGCAAATTCGTTCCATGAATCTCAAGTGGTGTACAGTCATTCCCGCGTAAGCTCTGAATATCTGCACCCATCTGGGAAAGCGGCGTGATAATCCGCTTCATCGGACGTTTCTGAATCGACGCATCGCCATTGACCGTTGATACAAATGGCTGTGCCGCAAGGATTCCCGACATCAGACGTGTTGTCGTTCCGCTGTTTCCAACATCCAGAATCGAATCCGGTGCTTTCAAGCCTCTCAGGCCACGACCATGTACCAATACTTTGTCTCCGTTATTCTCGATCTCGACACCCATCTTACGAAAGCAGGCAATCGACGACAGGCAGTCAGCCCCTTGCAGGAATCCCTCTACCTCCGTGTTGCCCTTCGCAATCGAGCCAAGCATAATACTTCTGTGGGAAACGGACTTGTCTCCTGGTACTGTCACTTCGCCGGAGAGTCCATGAACTCTTGATAATTTCATAACTTTCTCTCTTTCTGCATGTCTAATATTATGTAATACGCATATTTAAGTCTTTTCAAATCCTGTATCTGTACACAGTTTTTGTTTTCATTTTCAAGCCTGAACGTCTCGCCATAAAAATCTACATCATTATAACACGGCTCATTTCCAGCAACAACCGATTTATGGATTGTTTTACACACATCCGCGGATTGTTTGCATATTAATTTACGTGTTATTTTGCCTCGATGCACATATAGGAAGCCGGATTACAATCACGGATTACATTTCTTACATGGGGTATATCCCATGTTCTCTAACTCCTCCACCGTTCCCTCATAGATCTGCTTGTTTTTCTCCTTCATCTGGCTGACACTCGAACAAGTCGGACGATGAATCTTCTTCGTGTTTGTGTTCAAAATATAGGTCTGTGCCGTTTCATTTTTATTGTCCCCCATTAGTTCTGAATTCGGTGTTTGTTCCTGTATTTCAGATTCCCAGCTTGTTCCATCCGCATAGTTGATCCCAATTCCCGGCTGTACATTATAGCAGTACACATAAAAACAAATTCCAGCTCCCTCATCCTCGACAGACCATCCTTCCATCTCCACGCCGGAAGCAACCAGATTATCCCCTTCAAAAATCGGTGTCACCCGGTACAGCACATGATTTCCAGTCTCTTTTACATATGCATCTACCTTTTCCTCAAATGGAAGCATCCCATCCACATTCAGGTATCTTGTCCCGGTAATCAGGTTCTTCTCATTTGCATTTTCACCGGCAAGACAGTACGCAATCAGATGGCAGCGATTGTAGAGATAATTCCCGTCGATCAGATCATTATACTTCACCGTGTGCCAGCCGCTTGGACGAACATTTCCGATTGTGCCCCGTTCTTCCGTCGGCTGTAATTCCGGGCAGATATTCGCATACGCCTGCCCGCAGCGTCCAAGCGAATCCAGATCACTATATCGTTCAAACGCTTCCGTACTCTTCTTTTCTTCCTCTGTAAAATCCGGCATATTATTCTCAAGCTGGATATACGACGTTCCGTCGTAAGCCGGAATGTCAGCAAGCGAAACTGGAGTTCCCGTCTGGATTGCACGCGGAAGCCCATTCTCCGATTGTGCATCTGGCTGCGAGTCTTTATCTCGCGCGTCAGGATTCTCCGTTATATCCTGCGCTTCTATGGCAGCCGTGGTCGAATCATCCGCGGCGGGTTGCCCGGCTACACATCCCGCGAACGAAAGCGCGATGAGCAAACTAGCTACCATATATTTCAGCGTTATTATAATCTTTTTCACTGCTTGTTTCTCTCCATATTCACTGCATGTTCTTATCCATGTTCATTGCATGTTCTTCACTAATCTGTTTTATCTTATGTTGCATATATAATACTACATCCATTATACGTTCCTTATTCCATATGCACAAGCTATACTTGGGCTTTTCCTGCTCTCTGCTGCTCCCCACGCCCACCGCGTGGGTTTTCTTCCCAGAAATTTCCTCTCTACGCCCATTTCGCCAACAAAAGTTTCCTCCCAGCCTTGCAATCTCACTAGGAACTCTCTATACTACATAAATGAACCACACGATTTCGAAAGGAGATCATCACATGAAAACTTTATTGCGTTTCTTACAGAACGGCAAAACCCAATTCCATGTTGCCGCCCTTGCTAAAGAATATTTAGATGCGCATAACTTCACACAGATATCCGACCGGGAAAATCTCACCGAGCTCGCCGCTGGCAGATACTACCTTGCCCCATTTTCTTCGATCGTGATTCCGTTCGTCAAAGGCGCACAGAGCACACAGGTGCGCATCGCCTGCGCCCATACGGATTTCCCGATGCTCAAGGTAAAGCCGAACCCGGAATTAAAAAAGCTGGGATATCTGCAAATAAACGTGGAACCATACGGTGGACTTATCAAGGAAACATGGTTTGACCGTCCGCTCGGACTCGCAGGAAAAGTTATCCTCAAGGGCGACACAAGCTTCCACCCGGAAGTCCGTCTATTCGATTCCCAAAAACCGGTTGCTATCATCCCGAACCTTGCTCCGCATCTGAAACGTGGCGGCAAAGAAGAAGAACTGGATGTACAGAAGGAACTGATTCCGATTGTAGATATGGTCTCGCCCGCAGCAGATTCCCATTTTCTGCTTTCTTATGTGGCAGAAAAACTAAACATCTCTCCAGATGATATTTTAGACTTCGATCTGTACCTGTACATCTGCGATGCACCAACGACCGTCGGTATGAATGATGCATTTGTGACAAGTCCGCGTATCGACAATATCTCTTCGGTCTGTGCCATCCTAGAAGGACTGGCAAGTGCAGAGCCTTCCAATACACTCTGCATCGGCGCACTTTTTGATAATGAAGAAATCGGAAGCCGCTCCAAGCAGGGAGCTGACAGCACATTACTCTCCGATATCGTAAAACGCCTGGCTGCAGGCAGCCAGCTTTCACTGATTGAAGATGGATTTTATCTGTCCGTAGACGTCGCACATGCCACACATCCAAATTACAACGAGAAATCCGACATTACCAATACAGTTCTGCTCGGAAAAGGTGCTGTCCTGAAATCAAGTGCCAGTCAACGTTATGTATGTGACAGTGAAGCTGGTGCCTGCATCATTGACCTGTGCAACACAAATGGAATTGCCCTGCAGCGCACCGTCAACCGTTCCGGCATGCCGGGCGGGCAGACGCTTGGTCCGATCGTATCCTCCTACCTGCCAATGCGCGCGTGTGATATCGGTATTCCGGTTCTTGCCATGCACTCTGCAAGCGAGCTGATGCACAAGGATGACTACACTGCTTTAGCTGATCTGATCACTGCATTTTTCACGTCACCATAGCAAAAAAGGCTGCCACATCTGGCAGCCTTTTCATTTCCAATCAATCTGTTTTTACATTCAATCTAGTATTTATAGATCAACCGTTTCATCCAATCTTCAATGATGGAATCATTTGCGTTGGATATAACTTCCTTTGTATTGGCAGGATCATCCGTGATGATTCCATCCACATCCAGTAGCAACAGATCCTTGATGTCCGACTCATTGTTTACCGTCCATGCATAAATCTTCTTTCCCTTTGCGTGAATCCGACTTACCATGTTGTTACTAATATACGTATGTTTGATGCTGAATCCATCGATTCCCTGCATGCCTGCAAAATCGCCAAATGCCATCGTCATAATATAGAGCGTTGAGATATCCGGATCCAGTTCCTTTGCCTCGCGTAACGCCGCGACGCTCTGCGAGCCAAGCATGCACTGATCCACAAAATCATATTCATGCAACAGATCCACAATGCCCTGCACATAATTCTGATCAGTATCTGCCGGTTTTAACTCAATATTCAAGAATACATCATTTTCCTTGGCAAAAATCAGCACTTCCTCCAACGTCGGAATCCGCGTGCCATCATACGACCGGTCATAGGAGCTTCCGACATCCAGCTTGCTGATATAATCATAATCCACTTCACCGACCTTACGCTTGACATTCGCGGTCCGGTTCAGACTTTCATCATGCATGATTACATACACGCCATCCGCCGTCTGTCGTACATCCAACTCAATAATATCCGCACCTGCTTCCACTGCCTTTTCAAATGCAGGCATTGTATTCTCCGGTGCATTTCCGGCATCCCCGCGATGCGCTGTCACCGATGCATTCGTCGGATATGCAATACGAAAGGACATGTAATTGTTGGTTGACAGATACACATAACAGCCATTCAGTATCAGACCGAACGCAACAATAGAAGCCAAAAATGTACGCTGCTTCTTCCGTGAACGGCTCAGAAGAATCTTCTCCTCCCGCTCCTGAATCTTATTTACATGGAGTTTCTTGAACTCCTCATAATCCATATCGCCTTCACGTTCATAGAAATGTGCGCAGATATATGCATGAATCAGCGGCGTTGCAACTATGACAATCAACACATAAAGAATCACCGTCGCGACACGGAAGATTGTATCAATCACTGTCACAACCGTTTTGTTCGGAATCAGGTTAAGTACAACCTTCGAGATTCCCGCTGCAAATGCACCTTCCAGCAGCACCGCAATGACGGCAATCGCCAGATTTAATGAAATGACACCGATCATCATAAGTAATACATGCCGTTTCATCGCCTGTTTACTCATACGGCGTGCCTGCTTATAATTGACCTTATACAGGACAAAATAGTTGAGCGTAAAAATTTCTTTGAAGAAGGTCAGACAGAGCACAAGGTAGATGGCAAGCCCCCCCATCACTCCGAACTTATAATTCTTCAGAAAATGTGTCAAAAATTCCGGCAGCTTCAAGCCGAGCAACGTGCCTGACAATGTCAGCGAATATGTGAATGGCAGAACAAACAATACATAACCAAGTGTGAGCAGATTCTTCGGTGTCAGACTCCGGCAGGCATTTCCGATTCCATGCAGCAAAATATCCATCGGATTCAGCTTCTCGCGCCGCACCGACGCTTCCATACTGTAAATAATTCCCGACAGATTAATCAGTAGGAAAAATGCGATCAGAATCAAAATCAGCAGGAATGCCACATAGGTAATCGGCGACCGCATATACCGGTAGATCGTTCCGGATGACAGATACGAAACGCCTGCGATATCCATGGACACATTCAGCAGTCCATACATTGCCGGTGTCAGAATTGCCAATGACAATACCCGGTAAACTATCTCAAAAAAAGCAATGGAGGAAAAGTTATACCGTAGCATCTTCACTGCCTGCTTCAAACGACTCATAACTTTTTCCTCCATTTCTTTGTTAATCTTTATACGATTATACCATCATATATCGTATTCTATTTTCTTATCAACGCCATTCTCCAATTTTATAAAATCAACATAGCATCTCCAAATGAGAAGAATCTGTACTTCTCCTCAACCGCAATCTTATATGCTTCAAGAATCTTCTCGCGGTCATACAATGCAGAAACCAGCATCAACAATGTGGATTCCGGCAAGTGGAAATTCGTAATCAGGCGGTCAACCACCTTGAATTTATATCCCGGATAGATAAAGATATCCGTCCATCCACTGCAGGCACGCACATGTCCGTTCTCATCTGCAACCGTCTCGAGCGTACGCGTGCTCGTTGTACCAACCGATACGATCTTGCCACCATTTGCCTTCGTCTCATTGATCGTATTGGCAGCTTCCTCATCAATCACATAGAACTCACTATGCATATGATGTTCTAAAATATTCTCCACCTTCACCGGACGGAACGTACCAAGTCCGACATGCAAGGTCACTCTTGCAATCTTGATGCCCTTCTCTTTGATCTGCGCCAGAAGTTCCTTCGTAAAATGCAAGCCTGCCGTCGGTGCTGCTGCCGAACCGGTATGTGTTGCATAGACCGTCTGATAACGATCCTTGTCCTCCAGACGGTGTGTAATATACGGTGGAAGCGGCATCTGTCCAAGCTCATCCAACACTTCCTCAAAAATTCCTTCGTATTCAAAACGGATCAGACGATTGCCCTCTTCAACAATGTCGATAACCTCGCCGACCAATTTGCCTTCACCAAAGGAAATACGCGCACCTACACGTGCCTTTTTCCCCGGCTTTACCAGCGTCTCCCAGACCTTATCATCGTGGCGCTTCAACAGCAGCACCTCAATGGATGCCCCTGTATCTTCCTTGACGCCAATCAGTCTGGCTGGAATGACCTTTGTATCATTGATAACCAGACAATCACCCGGATTTAAGTATTCGATCACATCCGAGAAATGTCGGTGTTCGATTCCTCCAGTCGCACGGTTCAACACCATAAGCCGGGAATCGCTTCGCTTCAGGAGCGGATCCTGTGCGATCAGCTCCTGTGGCAATTCATAATTAAAATCACTTAATTTCATTTCGTTCATATTTATCTGCTCCATAAAATTCTGCACGCAGAACTATGCTATTATGCACGGATCTCGATGCCCATCTTCGAAAGCTCTGCAAGAAGCTTCTCTACGACTGGATTAACATCCGCATCCGTCAAAGTCTTTGTCTTGTCACGGAATACGAGAGAGTACGCAACAGACTTCTTACCCGGTGCCACCTGTGCGCCCTCGTAAACGTCGAACAGCTTGTAGCTCTCTAACATCTTGCCGCCACACTTCTTGATGACCTTCTCGATTTCGCCAACAAATACACTCTTATCTACAACCAGTGCCAGATCTCGTGTAACGCTTGGGAACTTCGCGATACCTTCGTACTTTCTGTCAAATGTCGTAAGCATTGTAACTGTCTGCATATCCAAAACTGCGACATAGACTTCCTTCTTCATGCCATAGTTTTCAACAACCTCCGGATGAAGCTGTCCGAGATAACCAACCGAAAGCTTGCCTTTCGTGATATTTGCCTGACGTCCCGGATGTAAGAATGGATGCTCAGATGTTGGCTCGTAGTTGATCTCCTTTGCAAATCCAAGCTTCTCTGTCAGCTCTTCAATCACACCCTTCAGATCGAAGAAATCGCCCTCACCGAACATACCAAGTGTCAGCATCATACGCTCATCTGGAAGCTCTGTCAACGGAAGTGCCTTCGGCAGATATACATTTGCAAGCTCATACAGTCTCGCATGTTTATTTCTACGGTTATAGTTTGTAGAAAGGGATGTCAGCATACCATTTAACGGAAGCGTTCTCATGATAGAGAAGTCCTCGCCAAGTGGGTTCATAATCTGGATTGCCTTTCTATATACGGAATCCTGTGGGATGAGCAGCTTGTCAAATACCTTCGGACTCTCGAACGAATAATGCATAGCTCCAGAGAAACCATCGCCCTCGACAATATTTCTTACGATATCATTTACACGCTCTGCATAGCTCTTCTTACCTGCAGTGGACTCGCCGTGTGGCAGAGTCGTCGGAATATTGGCATAGCCATAGAAACGTGCTACTTCCTCTGCAAGATCTGCCATACATTTCAGATCCTGACGGAAAGTAGGGATTGTCAGCATATTTGTCTTCTCGTCATAACGAAGCTCCAGCTTCTTGAAGATGGAAAGCATAACATCAGAAGAAATGTCTGTTCCGAGCAGCTTGTTCATCTTCTCCGGCTCAAACGGAAGTACAACCTCCTTGACCGGGTTTGGATATACATCCACCATACCGTCCACGACCTTACCACAGCCAAGTTCCTCGATCAGCTGGCAGGCACGGTTGATTGCCTGTTCTGCCAAGTTTGGATCAAGTCCCTTCACGAATTTTGCGGCTGCATCTGTCGCAAGACCGATTCGCTTTGTTGTCAGACGGATATTCGTACCGTCGAAGCAGGCTGCCTCGAACAACAATGTCTTGATGTCATCCGTAACCATGGAATTTTCGCCACCCATGATACCGGCGATACCGATTTCCTTCTCGCCGTCACAGATCATCAGAACATCGTTGTCCATCTTACGTTCCTGTCCGTCGAGTGTCACAAATGTATCACCGTCATTGGCACGTTTTACAACGATTTTCTTGCCTGCGATCGTATCTAAGTCATACGCGTGCATTGGCTGACCGTACTCTTCCATAACATAGTTTGTAATATCAACCAGATTGTTGATCGAACGGATTCCCTGGGAAGCCAGTCTCTCACGCATCCATTTTGGGGAAGGACCGATCTTCAAATCTGTAACAACTCTGGCTGTATAACGCGGGCACAGATCCGGGGCCTGTACATCCACGGTAATGTAATCATTGACATCTCCGCCACTGCCCTGTACCTTGATTTCCGGCTCATGGAATTCCTTGTCAAAGGTTGCAGCAGCCTCTCTTGCCATACCGATCATAGAGAAACAATCAACACGGTTCGATGTGATCTCATACTCTACAACAGAATCATGCAGACCAAGTGCTGCAATCGCGTCATCGCCCGGCTTTACACCCGACTCTTCCCCGAAAATGTAAATACCATACTCTGGTGCTTCCGGGTACAGATCTCTGGATGAACCAAGCTCTTCGATGGAGCACATCATACCATTACTCTCGATACCACGAAGCTTGCCCTTCTTGATCTTGATGCCGTCCTCCGGGAGTGGCTCGCCATCATGTCCGCCTGCAACCTTACCGCCATCTAAAACAACCGGTACAAGGTCGCCTTCCTTTACATTTGGAGCACCTGTTACGATCTGGATTGTCTCAGCACCGATATTTACCTGACAGATAATGAGCTTATCTGCATCCGGGTGCTTCTCGATCTTCTCGATCTTACCAACTACTATCTTCTCTAAGTTCTTATCTTTTTTCTCGTATCCTTCTACATGGGAACCGGACAGTGTCATCGCGTCTACGAAATCCTGTACGTCCACGTCTAAATCAGGAACATATACTTTTAACCATGAAATCGGTGTATTCATCTTCTTACCTCCATCTTAGAACTGATTCAAAAATCTTGTGTCGTTTTCGTACAAGAGACGCATATCATCGATCTCGTACTTCAGAAGTGTGATACGCTCCAGTCCGATACCAAATGCGAATCCTGAATACTCTTCCGGATCAATGCCACACATTTCCAATACGTGTGGATGTACCATACCACAACCAAGAATCTCAATCCAGCCACTGCCCTTACATACACGACAGCCCTTGCCGCCACACTTGAAGCATGTGATATCTACCTCTGCAGAAGGCTCTGTAAATGGGAAATGGTGCGGACGGAACTTCGTCTTTGTCTTCTCACCGAAGAATTCCTTCGCGAACTGATCGAGTGTTCCCTTCAGATCTGCCATTGTGATTCCCTTGTCAACAACCAGTCCCTCAACCTGATGGAAAGATGGTGAATGAGTTGCATCTACTTCGTCAGAACGGAATACACGTCCCGGTGACAGAATACGGATTGGCAGCTTGCCCTGCTCCATGATTCTTGCCTGTACCGGTGATGTCTGTGTACGAAGCAGAATGTCCTTTGTGATATAGAATGTATCCTGCTCATCCTTTGCCGGATGGTTTGCAGGGATATTCAAAAGCTCAAAGTTGTATTTGTCATATTCGATTTCCGGTCCGGATACGATCTCATATCCCATACCGATAAATACACGCTCCAGATCTTCAAGCGCGATCTGGTTTGGATGTCTGTGTCCGTCGATCTTCTTCACACCCGGAAGTGTAACATCGATTGTCTCACGCTTCATCTTCTCTGCACGCATAGCAGAATTGATGGACTTCATCTTCTCCTCGAGCTTTGCCTCGATGTTTGCACGTGTCTCATTTACCATCTGTCCAACCTTCGGACGATCCTCCGGAGCCACATCCTTCATGCTCTTCAATACCTGGGTTAATTCACCCTTTTTACCAAGGATCGACACCTTGATATCATTCAAGAGGTTGATATCCTGTGCCTCTGCGATCTTGGAAAGTGCCTGTTCTTTGATGCTTTGCAACTTTTCTTTCATTTCCTGTTTTCCTCCATGTTATACCAATTTCAGATGATTGCAAACCAGAAACACATCATACGAGCGATTCATAATTACCATTTCTACGCAGACACGCTCTCGCTCGGTTCATCACGCAGTGGTACTAAATTCACGACGATAAATCCGTCGTTCATTAAGTACCAGCGTGCTTCAACGGTCTGCTTTAGAATTGGTAATTACGAATCACTCAATCCACATATTGGAACTGCAATCATCTGATATGTGTTTCTAACCAGTCATAAAAGGCAACAAAAAAACTTCGCCCTTGACTAGGGACGAAGTAATATCCGCGGTACCACCCTGATTCGACTGTGACAGTCGCTCTCATTGTATGCGTAACGTGCATAACACGACGAATCCTACTTTCCACTGCACCATGACAATGGTATGTTCAAATCCGCGACTCCGGTGTGAAAATGAGATCTTCCTCTACTGAACAGGGCTTGCAGCCATGACCCCGTCTCTCTGTCAGGTCTTGAAAATCCTTGTTGCACCTTCAACGTCTTTCTATTTATTATGTTCCTGCAGGTGCATCATCATTCAGTAAATGCATCTATCAAAAAACATTTTAGCACAATAAATAACTGTGTCAACCCCGAAAATGTAAACTGCTGAATCCTATTTTAGGTGTTTATTTTCGTATCCCAAGTTTTAGCACAAGTGCCTCCTGAAGAACCCCCGACACATTGATATGTGCCCTTTCTGCCTCTCGGTTTAACCAATTCGGAAGTGTCACATTGCGTCGTACAGATTTATTATCTAATTTTCTGCGATATTCATTAAAATCAACATCTATCAGTGTGACTGTTCCTTCCCCATCTCCATAAAATGTACCCTTTGATATATCTATATCTTTCAATTCTCTTGGATTCGGCAATTCTTTTCCCTGATCGTCATAATATATCCCCTTTACACCTATTGCGTCTCTCGCCATGTCAATTGCATTTACAATGCCAAATCCTTCTGTCAGTATTTCCAAGTCTGGCACTTCAATCAAAATCGTATTTTTCTCATCCTGTATTTTTGTAAATATAACTGGATACACCTGTTTCATAGTAATCATCTCCTCATCTACCGGGGATACTATATTATATTCCCCATTTTTTTATATTTGTCTTGCAAATCGAAATCCAATTGATTTTAACTTTCTTACCAATTCTCTCTGTTTCATCTCTTCTCCTTTGATTATACACATTATATACACATTGTAAAGATTTTGATTTTATATCACAAAATGTTTGAAAAACCGTATCATGGCATACATATATTTGTAAAGCGTAAGTTTGGAACATTTAGAAAAGCTGAGGAAATATGCGGGTTTGAGAGTAAAAAATTATTTTTAATTCTATAATTTTTGACATAAAAAAGGTGCACCTGCATCGTCAGGTACACCCTTTATTTTATCCATATATGATTACTTTCCCAGCAGCATCACGAAAAGTCCTACCGGCAGGGCGATCACCGCCTGCGTAAACATTCCGATCACCGCATATTTGATGTGATGCCAGTAATCGTGATAGGCATCGACCATATCCTCGGTTCCCGGAATTACCATTTTCTTGCTATGGCAAAACCAGAGACAGTCCACAACCAGTGCATCAAACCACATTTCTGCCACCCACATGAGATATCCATGCAGCCAGCCTGTGAAAAACGTGCGTGCTCCTCCGATATAATACGCCAATACCGTCTGCAAAACTATGTATCCGATAAAAAATCCAATCTTACCGATCGTTGCCTTTTTCATCAACTTGCCAGAGCTTTCCTCGATCAGTCCAAGCTCTCTGCATCGATTCTGTATTGCTTTTGGATACTCTTGTATCAATCCAAGTCTTCCTTTTTTTGCCATATTGATTCCGCAGATCGTAAATACCACGACATTAAAAATAATGATTTCCAAAACTATATTCATGCGTTCCATCCTCCATCATCTACATCATTATCCCCGAATCGCATCCACGCACGCGTCAATCAACTCTTCTTCTCTAAAATCAATTTCATAAAACAAATCCGTCTCCGGTTCTGACAAGGTCAGCCGGTACAATTCTCTACCACCCCTTTCCTCCACCCGATTCTTGGACAGATACCGCACATCATCGAGGCGGATTACGTCCGTATGGAACCAATATGTTGCAACCAGAAAATTATCTGTCACATAGATTCCATGATAATGAAAATATAATTTATCGCGTAATTCTGTATTGAGCTGTTCGATCACAGCACTTCTACGCCCATAGGCACGCAGCTTCTTTGCCTGCGGATTCTTGTATGGCCGCATCCACAACCGGACAACATATGCCAGCACAAAGACATACAGCATCGACAACGCCGCAACAATAATATACGCAATCCCCGTATACACATATGGGAAATCCGGTTCACTGATGACATAAGAATCATAGAATCCATCTAAAATGTTCATCGGAACCTCTCCATTTTTTGACAATCCGGCTATGATATGATCTGTAACTACCTCGTCCTTTACGATACGTCCCTTCACTGTCCGCTTATCAATACTGTTTTGTGGCTGTTTTGTTTTAATAAGCAGAAACACCATATGATCATCTTCAAAGCAATAATAATAGGCACCCTTGATTTTGTTTTCCACCAGATAATTATATCCCGTGTAATACAGATTCTCCGCATTGTACCGGACACTTGTAGTGCCATCTGAATATAGCTGCGCAATCTGATCCTCAATCGGCTCAATCTTCGTAAGCTCATAACATTGCACCGCATGGAACAGCGAATAACGCACCGCCACAAAAATGAGTACAAGCAATAAGACCATGATAGGGAGCATCATCGCCAATGTATTTTTTATCATTATGATTTCAAACTTCTTGTGCTTCATCGAATCCTGTCGCCTTTTGTCAATTTTCTCTATCTTAACATTTAACGAACTTCCATTCAACTTTTTTTAACACTTCGCAGGCAGGCGCATAGTATAAACCATAAGAATTTTTAGCGGAGGCATCTCATGAGCGATTTGTCAGCTACACAGTGCGGTTGCGGCTGTGGAAATGGTTTTAACATCGGAAATGGCAGCAACTGTTCCTGCATCTGGATTATCATCCTGTTGTTATTGTGCGGTGGCTGTGGCGGCGGAGGATTCTGCGGTGGAAACGGTTGCGGTTGCGACAATGACTGTATCTGGATCATCCTGATTCTCCTCTTCTGCTGCGGAAATAACAATGGCGGCGGTTGCGGCTGCGGTTGTTAATAGAGGAATTCTTCGGGACTCCCTTGCAAGTTCACTTGTAAGGGAGTTTTTGTTATCTGTTGTATGACAGCGGTTGCATCCTCTTCCTCCGGCTCATATTTTTACAGAGTCGCACATATATTAGACTAACAAGATTTCAGAGCATCCGCCATGCTGCATAATCATCCGCTCGATCAACTGATCCATGACGACTCCCTGTTTTTCTTGGAAGCCATGATTCCTTTTGTGGACTATGCCTACAAAAAACCGTTGATCCTCTTAATCAAATATCAGGAAATCCGCGCCCTGATGCAATGCTTCGACCACCCGGACTATGTTGCCTCCTGCGGGTTCGACTGTCACCCGGAAAGTTCCGAAGAAATGATGGAATGCATGTGCCGTTTCCTGCCGGGCGATTTTGCAGGCAATATCAAGAACATGCAGCAGATGCTCAAAATGATGCAGGTCATGCAGGCGATGAACGATTCTGGATCACAGGGACCGCCACCAAATAATAATTGTGGAAATCCCTGTGATTTCCCGCCACAACCGGGCTGCGGTGCACCACCTCCGCCACCGGACTATGCGCCGCGGCAGGACATTGGTAGAAATCCAGATCATAATTGCAACAACCAGTCAGGCAGGCACAAGGATCTTTATTCCAGCGTCATGGATATCCTGAATTCCCAATAAATAGAAAGGTTCTCCTATGTTTGAACAAAACCCGAAACTTCGAAACATCCATCCAACCAAATTACGAATTATCAACGAAATCAAGGAGCAGAGCAAATACCAGTCCGCCGAGGAGCTGCTGCCGCAGATCCTGCAGATCAATCAGGAATTAAAACGCCGGAACTTAAGCTTCACGAAAGAAGAATCCGCGTTGCTTCTCGAAGCAATGGAGGAAAGCATGTCCCCGGCGGAGCGTCAGAAATTCCAGATGATCAAATCTTTTTTCCTGTAACAAAAAACGGCTGCCTGACACGGTACAAAACCATTGTCAGACAACCGTTTTCTTTCTATTTCTTCAGCAAATATTACTTACATACAATATTTACGATCTTACCCGGTACGTAAATTTCTTTTACGATGTTGCCAGTCAGCTTATCAGCGACGATCTCCTTTGCACGGGCAAGTACGGCATCCTTATCCTCATCCTTTGCGACAAGAACCGTTCCTCTTACCTTACCGTTGACCTGTACACCGATCTCGATCGTTGCATCAACGGTCTTTTCTTCCTCGTACTGTGGCCATGCACTGACAGACAAGAAATCTTCATGTCCGAGAGACTCCCAGATTTCTTCTGTCAAATGTGGTGCAAACGGGCAGAGAAGCTTGATGAAGATCTCAAGCTGTTCTTTGCTCAGCTTACCAGCACTGTAAACAGTATTGGTCAGTGCCATCAAGGTTGCGATTGCTGTATTGAACTTTGTTTCCTCGATATCACTGCTTACCTTCTTGATTGCCTTGTGGAAGCTTACCTCCAAAGCATCTGTGGAAGGATCATCAGATACCATATCTGTCATACCTGCTACACGCTCCAAGAAACGCTTACATCCCTTTACAGAGCTGTCACTCCAAGGAGCTGCGGCTGCATAATCACCCATGAACAATACATATGTCCGGAGCGTATCTGCGCCGTAATCTTCTACGATGTCAAGTGGATCGATAACATTTCCCTTGGACTTACTCATCTTATCACCATCTGGTCCTAAGATCAGTCCCTGAATCGTACGCTTTGCATATGGCTCCGGTGTATTTACCTCGCCGAGGTCATACAGGAAACGATGCCAGAATCTGGAGTAGATCATATGTCTAGTTACATGCTCCATACCACCGTTGTACCAGTCAACCGGCATCCAGTAGTCGATCTTCTTACGATCTGCAAATGCCTTATCGTTGTTTGGATCAATATAACGCAGGAAATACCATGATGATCCTGCCCACTGTGGCATAGTATCCGTCTCACGCTTTGCATCACCGCCACACTTCGGACACTTGCAGTTTACATAGGAATCAATCTTTGCCAGTGGAGACTCACCGTCCTCACCCGGCTCGAAGTTCTTCACATCTGGAAGCTCCAGAGGAAGCTCCTCATATGGCACGGCTACGACACCACAGGATGGACAATGTACCAGAGGAATTGGCTCACCCCAATATCTCTGACGGTTGAATGCCCAGTCCTTCATCTTGAACTGTACGCCTGCTTCGCCAACACCCATCTTCTTGATTTCCTCAACCATGCGGGCGATGGAATCCTTCTTATTTGTAAATCCATTCAGGAACTCTGAGTTGATCATCTCACCGTCACCCGTATAAGCTTCCTTCGAGATATCGCCACCCTTGATAACCTGAATGATATCAATGCCAAATGCCTTTGCAAAATCATAGTCACGCTGGTCATGAGCCGGTACTGCCATGATCGCACCAGTACCATATCCCATCATAACGTAGTCAGCAATGAAGATCGGAATCTTCTTGCCGTTCATCGGGTTGATACCCATAAGACCTTCGATCTTCACACCTGTCTTATCCTTGACAAGCTGTGTACGCTCGAACTCGGTCTTCTTCTGGCATTCCGTACGGTATGCCTTGATGGCATCCATATTTGTAATCTTGTCAGCATATTTATCGATCAGCGGATGCTCCGGTGCGATAACCATGAAAGTTACACCGAACAATGTATCTGGTCTTGTTGTATAAATCTGAAGCTTCTCATCTGTTCCATCGACATCGAAGTTTACAAATGCACCAGTAGACTTACCAATCCAGTTTTCCTGCTGCTGCTTTACATTTGCAGGATAGTCGACATCCTTCAGACCCTGCAGAAGCTTATCTGCATATTCTGTAATCTTCAGATACCAAACCGTCTTCGACTTCTGTACAACCTCGCTGTGGCAGATATCACACTTACCTCCCTGACTGTCCTCGTTGGAAAGAACAACCTTACAGCTTGGACAATAGTTAACGAGTGCTGTATCACGGAATACAAGTCCCTTCTCGAACATCTTCAGGAAAATCCACTGTGTCCACTTGTAGAACTTCTCATCGGTTGTATCGATCACACGGCTCCAGTCAAACGAGAATCCAACCCGCTTCAACTGCTCGGTAAATCGCGCGATATTCTGATCTGTGATCTGACGCGGATGGGTACCTGTCTTGATTGCATAGTTCTCTGTTGGCAGACCAAATGCATCGAATCCGATTGGGAACAATACGTTGTAACCCTCCATACGACGCTTTCTGGATACGACTTCTACACTGGAATAAGCCTTGATATGTCCTACATGCATACCCGCTCCACTTGGATAAGGGAACTCTACTAATCCGTAGAATTTCTTCTTGTCTGAGAAGTCCTGTGCTTCAAACACCTTGGCATCTTCCCATTTTTTCTGCCATTTTTTCTCGATTACTTTGAAATTGTGTCTCATAATGTCTCCTTTTACTAAATCCGCCTCTTATACGAAACGGTTTAATTTATCATCATATTTATAATCCACAGCCGCAAGTTTTTGCTCGAGATCTTCTCTTGCAGTCCGGAATTGTAAACAAAAGCTGTCCAGATTGATGCCGTCATCACGCAGTCTCGTATTCACAAAGCTTAAGAGCATCATCGGATCCTTCGGTAAATTTTCGATTGCCATTATAACACCTCTCCGGTAATCAGCCAAGGGGCTGGTTGATTTACAAACATACTATCTTTGTTTGTCTTTGCCACATTGATCTGCAATACCTCCATATTTGAGATACCGTACTTATCAAAGAGTGGCTTGATGCCAGACAGGATATTTAACTCCAATGTATAGATGACAAACTGCATCTTCGGATTCTTCTTCAGCAGTCTCTGAATATCTTCTTCGAGATGCTTGTTCGCAACGATAAAGGAAAGTCTTGGTGTTGGAATCTTCGCCATAGATCCCTCGGATAAGTCTGGGATGATCTGGACGTTGTGCACGCCAAACTGCTTCACATTATCCTCCATCGTATCCTTGGCGCCCTTATCATTCTCCACACAGATGATTGCGCCATCACTTGCCACAAAAGCTGCCTCGATTGCGATACTCTCTGCATCAACTAAACAGATCGTATCCTGCGAATCCACACCGAGCAGACTCATGATGACGGCACGGATTTCCTTGCCAACATACTTGATCGGTCCCTTCGAGAACATCTCGTTGCGCATACCGATCCGGTACGATTCTCTTGTCTTCTCATTCAGAATGAAGATTACTGTCGGGCCTGTGATCTTTCGGTTGATCACCTCTTTGATCTTGACATGTTTTACCTGTCCTTCTTCCTCGATGCCAACCGCATACCACATATCATAATCGCCAAAGCCTGCCTCCCAGAAATCATAGAACAGATCCTCATGGGATTCATCTGCAAAAATCAGCACACGTTTGTGTCCTTCCACGGTCGGTATTACATTTTTCTGTTTTCCACAAATATCCAGAAGTTTGATCTTCTCCGGACTTACCTGCATCTCTTTTGAAAAATACTCCATCCAGTTTAAGATCTGCTTTGTTGCATAACTACCTTTTGCCATACTCGCTCCTCCTTGTCTCTCTATGTTTGTAACCCTTTATTTCTCGTCTTTCTCTGTTTCTTTTTTCTCTGCTTCCTTCGTCGCATTTTCATGCTTTTTCAGATGCATCTTCTCCATCCAGCGGCGGAACACCTGCTTCATCCGGCTTTCCCTCAATGTCTTTCGCTCATCGTGGCGCTCCTGGTAAATCGGCTCTCCAGTCTCCTCGTCGAATTTCTTCAAGCGGATATAATCGCCTGTGGCTGAAGATAAATCTTTCGCACGCAGCTTGTCCCGGAGCTGTACTGCGAAAAATGCATACAGACACGCAAATACCGGAACACCTAAGATCATACCTGCCACGCCGAACAGATCACCACCCACTAAGATTGCAAGCAATACCCAGATACCGGAGATTCCGGTTGCATCGCCTAAGATCAATGGTCCTAAGATATTGCCATCAAACTGCTGCAATACAATGATCCAGATGATAAATACCACGAACATGATTGGATCATCCATCAGTGCTAACAACGCACCCGGTACCGCTCCGATAAACGGTCCGAAGAATGGAATGATATTTGTCACACCGACAACCACACTGATCAGCACCGCATACCGCATGTGTACGGCTGAAGTAAATATAAAGCATATGATTCCAATGATACAGGAATCTAAGATCTTACCATTGATAAATCCGCCGAACACGACATTTGCATACGAGCATCCTTCCATGATCTTGTTACCTGTCTTCTTGGAGAACAGACAATAGATCACTTTCTTGCACTGCGCCAGCAGCACATCCTTGCTCATCAGCAGATAGATCATAACGATCAGACCGATCAGGAAATTCATGACTGCCTTGATTCCGACAACCACGCCGGAAGAAAGCGTTTTCACGATTGTGTCGAGGTTCGGCATGATCTTATCCTTCAGAATCGTAAACACATTATTTTCTGCATAATCAAGCACCTGTGACAACTTATCCTCAATCATCTGATTCTGTGCAAATACTTTTTTGATCCACGCCTCAGCTGAATTGATATAATCCTCTGTGCTGTTCACAAGATCTGTCAGACTCTCATACACACGTGGGATTACCAGCCACAACAATCCAACCAGCAATCCAAGGAACAAAAGCACCGTCAGAATCAAAGCCGGAACCTTCACCTTCTTATAAACCCTATCGTATTCCGCTTCTTTCTTAATCTTACAGATCAAAAAGGAAAGCCCACGCCGGATATAGATCATGATTGGATTCAACATAAATGCGATCACAAGTCCGATAATGATCGGTGTCATCGCAGAGACAACATTCCCGAGAAATCCGAAAATAGACTTCCACTGCTTTATGACTTCTGCAAACAAAATACATGCACAGCCAGCAAGTGCAAGCATAACCCCAAGTTGAAGAATATTTTTATTCCACTTATTTTTCACGCATCTGTCTCCTTCTACTCATACAATAATTACGATTTATTATAGCATTTTTAATTGGTAGAAACAACCTAATTCTTGTTGACACTCCCTATATTATTGACTAAAATATTTTCATATAATACGCAAAGGGGTGTATGCACAGATGTATCGGAATATCATCAACGACTTTGCTAACTGGTACGACCAGACAAAGCGCAAAATCTTATATGTAAAGGGCGCAAAGGGTGTCGGTAAAACATGGGCGGTTCGCGATTTTGCCACAGCCTTTTTCAAGCAGCAATGCTATATCAATCTGGCAGAAGATTCTGCCTGTCAGGATGCCATCGCCGGCGATTCCAATCTGGATCTGCTGCTGTCTCAACGTTTTCCGTTTGGAGACGCATCAGATTGTATTTTTATCTTTGACGAGGTACAGGCAGTGCCGGACTGCGCGGAATTTTTCTATGCTTTCCGCAAGAATCATCCAGATTACACCATCTGTCTGATCGCATCCTCGATGGAATTTACAGAGTTTGAATACAGTCACCCGGACGTTTTTGAGATCTTCCGCATGCGTCCGATGACCTTTGAAGAATATATGATTGCAAGCAAGGCACATCCTTTCATAGATGCAATTTCAAAGCATAAGGACACGCCGCTTACCAATCTTGAAATCGGCGCAATCACCTCTATGCTCCGGGAATACCTGTTAGTTGGCGGTATGCCGGGCGTAGTCCATGCGTATCTGAAGAACCGGGATCTGTCCATCATCCGTCCGATGCAGGAGGCACTGTTGGAAGACTATGTCCAGCTTATGAAACAGACTTACCCGGTCGCACTCTACCAGCGATGCAAGCGCATCTTCCGGAGTATCCCAGAGCAGCTTGCCCGTGAGAATAAGAAATTCATGTACAAATCCGTCGATTCCAATGCACGCAGCCGGGAATACGCTGAAGCAGCACAGGCTTTATGCAACCTCGGAATCGCCCGGAAACTGCCACGTCTGACATCTGGAAATCTTCCTTTGGAAGAGCATGTTGATTACAAATCCTTTGAGCTGTTCTTCATCGATCACGGTCTGCTCCGTGCCGCTTATGGACTTCCTATGAACGAGGAGATTGATGTGAACGATATCCTGGCAGAAAAATGTGGTGCGATTGCAGAGCAGTTTATCTTCCAGGAGTTAAGCTCCAAGATTCCTTATCTGTACTATTGGGTATCCGGCGCAACCGCGCGCGTTCCGTTTGTCTATGAAGGAGAAGATGCCCCGGTTCCGGTCGATATCCGTTTCGTCCCGAATTCAAAGGCACAGAATATTAAGACATTCCGAAGTAAAAATTCAAATACAAACATTGCAGTGAAAGTAAGCTTCAATCAGGTGTCTCTCGATGGAGACACCTTGAATATCCCAGCTTACGGTCTGTGGAACATGTAAGCTACTGCATCTCGATCAAACGGATGAAATCCTGATCGGATACAGCCTTACTGTAATACCACCCCTGCATAAAATGGCAGCCAATGTCGGCAAGGTGATCGCGCATCTCCGCGGTCTCCACGCCCTCTGCCACGATATGTAACTCTAATTCATTCAGCATACCGATCGTATGCTTCAACGTAATTCCAGCTTTCGTGCTCTTAAATGCATCCCAGATAATATACTTATCCAGTTTGATGATTGAAAATGGCATATGGTTGATATACTCAATATTCGCATAGCCAGAGCCGTAATCATCCAGAGAGAATTTAATTCCATACTGTACGAGATCCATGATATTTGCATTGACCGTATCCGCCATACTGATGGTCGCAGTCTCCGTAATCTCAATGTTAATCTGATTCGGACGCACATCGTATTTTTCCATGATCTGTTTTACCCGGTCTGAAAAATGCTGCTGCATCAGCTGCACCGGACTGATATTGACCTCGATGTACTCTACCGTCGTCTGCGCCAGCTTGAAATCATGAATAAACCGGCACACCTTATCCAGAATCACTTCTCCCATCTCAATAATCATACCGTTTCGCTCCGCGATCGGGATGAAATCCTCCGGTGATATCCAGCCAAGTTCTTCATCATGCAAGCGTACCAGTGCTTCGGCGGAGTTATAAACGCCCTTCTCCACCGAGAAGATCGGCTGATAATATACCATCAGCTCATCCCGGTCGAGTGCCTGCTTGACCGCCTTTTCAAACGCTTTGTCCTGTTTGATCTTGCCTAAATCGTAATCCTTTGCATACGTGATTCTACCCTTTTGCAACCGCTTCGCCATTGACATAGAATAATCCATAACCTCGATCAGCTGTCCATATGCAGACGCATCTGTCGGACAATTCACACAACAGATGGATGCAGACATCATAATGCCTGCCTGATTCTCACTGTACCACGGATGGCGGAACCGCTCATGTACCGTCTGTGCCACCGCGTCAATCTGATCCAGATCCTTGTATAACACGATACAGAACTGGTCTGCGCCCAGACGGAACACCGTCTTGGCAAATGGAAGCGTCTCCATGAAAGCGCCGATCTGCCGAAGCAGATTATCTCCATTTTCAACGCCATAGGTCTTATTGATAAACTTGAAATCATCCATCGCAACGACTACGATTCCAAATGGTTTTTCGTTAATAAAAAAGGTGTGCAGATATTCGCCAAAAAAACGCCGGTTAAACTGCTTTGTCACCGTATCAATGACCGCATTTGGATTCTGCAGATAATAATAAATCGTCAGACAGACCGTTGCTGTCACAAAATTCAACAGCAATACATGTGTTTTTAACTGCAAAAAGACCGCTAACACAACAAGCAGCATATGAAACAGTACAACCATTGCCTTGGCAAACAATGTATGATTCACCCGGTGCAATGCCACGACCGAGCTTGCCACAATTGCAGCTATCGCAACCGTGATCAGCACCAGCACTCCATAGTCATAGGTATACTGCCAGCCTTCCGCCTCGTATACCCAATGGGTATATGGATTCGTCACCAGTGCAGCCACATCAACCACGCCACACAATGCCAGCATCCATTTGGCATGCAGCATCTGCTTTGCATTGATATGTACGATCTGCAGCACGTAGTATGCAAACAGCAGTGGAATCGCATTCAGCGCCAGATGCTGCAAGGTGCTTGTCACCCAGAATCCAGCATTTCCTTCCGTGCCGAACATTTGTGCCAGCTTCGTGCTGACGATCTCCAGTCCCGTTGAGACAAAGACTGCGGCAAGTGCCACTAAAAATGTCCGGTGACTCGCAAGCGGTATTCTTTTTTCATGAAAATACCATATGATTATAATAAGCAACAGATAAATCGCCGCATAATCATATGCCAGATCCCAATTCAACATAGGCACTCCCCGTTCCTAATAAACACTACCTTCCATCCATACATTCAAATCCAGTTCCTGTCCGATTCCTGCGATCGTGCCAGTTCCTGTATACTGCCAGCCAGAATACAGATATGGGAAATCCGGCTGATTCGCATAATGTGCCAGCCACAGCTTATAATCTCCCAGTCTTGTCATATCCAGCTTCTGTACAAACCAGTTCCGGTTCGAATAAATCATCGGTGTGTAGCCTGCGCTCTTCACGGTCTCGCAGAATCCGACAACGCCATCCGTCCGTGCATCATTAGAGAGGTCAGCGGTTCTCGCTCCGTCCGCATAGACCTCCTCTGTATCAATCACAACCGGCATATCGAGCGTATATGCAGATGCCAGATTCAGCGCAAACTGTGCTTCCTCCACACCTTCCTCGTAGCTGATCGCCTGGCTGTAAAAATAAATTCCTACCTTGATTCCGGCTGCTTTGGCGCCCTCTATATGCGTCTGAAACATCTCATCTGCCACCAGTTTGCCTTCCGAGCCATAGCCCCGGTATCCAACCCGGATAAATGCGATTGTAACGCCTGCCTGCTTCAACGCATCCCAATCCAGTTCTGCCTGATAGGAAGACACATCCACAGCAAGTTCAGACAGCCGGCTGCCATCTCCGGCATGGTATGCCATGATCGTGTTGTCGCCGTCCTCCATGTAGAAATTATCTGTCTGGAAATCGTTGCGCGGCACTTCCTTTACAATCTTATAAAATTCACAATTCGGAATATCGCCAACCAACACATAACTGGCTTTCGCAAACTGCCAAAAGTTCGTGTAGATCATCTGCGCTTCTGCGCCCGGCTGCAATGTCCATGTATACCCTTGTCCCGTCACAGGAACCGGCTTATATTTCTTGCTTTTTCCGATATTGACACCTATGACTACACCGATCAGGACAAGCACGAGTGCAATGGCGCCAACCAGTATCACATGTGGCCAGTATATCTCATAATCTCTTTTTTTCTGCTGTTCCATACTCATTGGTGAACCTTTCTTAACCTACTTCCTATCATATCACAAACGGGCATCTGACTCAACCGGAAACGCCTTATTTTTCGAGCGTTTTATTATATATACGCCGAGCACACACAACCCGACTCCGCCGACAATCAACACCAGAGCCGGCACACCATTCTCTGAAAAAATCGGCAGGATACGCGCAATCTGTTTCGGATAAAATCCAGCTGTCACGGACAATGCATTGTTGAAAAAATGCATGAGCATGCCTGGAAGCAAACTCTCCGACTGTACTGCCACATAGCAGAGTGCCATACCAATCAGTGCTGTCGTCGGTGTCTGCACCAGATTCATATGATACAGTCCGAACACGATCGCAGCCGTCAGGATTGCCGCCCGTTTCTTCATCGTATGCTCCAGCGAAGATAGCAGAAATCCCCGGAACAAAAGCTCCTCGCACACCGCCGGAAGCAGAGCAATTAGCAGCAGACAGACTCCATATCCATATGAATAGATCGCTTCCATAGATCCTGTCATACTCTCCGCGCTCTCCGGAAACAACATGCTTGTGATACTTGTCAGGAGCATACCTACCAGAATTGTTCCCATCATCAGCACAAGTCCGCCAAACAGAAATCCCGGACGACAAAGCCGGATGCGAAATGTCTTTCGCATATCCTTCTTTGTATACCACGCCGTCAGAAGCGGAACACCACCGACAATGCCCTGTGTGACAAGCAATCCAACAAGCATACTCTTCGCACTGGCAAAACCGCCGGCATAGATCATCAGCACAAGCACGACCGGCAGTACCAGACAGGCATCTCCAACCGATGGGACACCACCCTTGATCATATTGCTTCGGCGTTCAAAGATCTGCACATTTCCAGTTCCATCGCCAAACAAAATCGCTTCACTGTTGTAGAGCTTTCCAAGCACAAGCACTGCAATAATTCCGTATGCTACATTGCTGAACAGCACAATCGTAATCGATGAAAAACTGAACTTAAACGCCAGCAGATCCCGGATCAGCAGACAGATATTGGCAACCGGAACAAGTGCCATATTCCGGGTAAGTGTGACATTTGGCATAAACCCAATAAATGATGCAAACATCACAAGCAGCATAAGCGGCGTAATATAATTATTTGCCTCCTTGTAGGTCTTTGCAAATACGCAGAAACACATGGAAAGCGCACTGATCAAAACTGCAAAAGCAAGAATACACAGGCAGCAGACTAAGATTGCCGGAACGAATTTTGACACCTGTATTTTCGAAACCATACTGGTCGTCTGTGCCGCCAGTTTGTACAGATATACACCAATTCCACCCATTGAAAGGACATTTAACAAAGCAGATGCCACGCCAATCGTTCCAACGGTCAGGAACTTACTGAAGATCAGTTCCTGATTCGTGACCGGCAGCGTCAATATCGTCTCAAGCGTTCCGCGCTCCCGCTCTCCGGCTGTCGTGTCGATCGCCGGGTACATCGTTCCCATCAGAAGACTCACAACAAGCATAAATGGCACGATCACACCGAGCAGACTTCCGGTCGTCTCCTCAGTACTCGCGCGGTCGTCGTCCTCTACCTCAAATGGATGTAACACCGTATCCGGGTCTAATCCTGCCGCCTCCAGACTCTGATTCGTCAGGGAATCCGAATACGCTGAGAGTACCTGACGCACCTTCTGTTCCGCATAGCTGGAATTCGTAACCGAGGACAGATACGCGATATTATATCCAGTTCCATCTTCATTTTCATATACGATCGCATTGATCTTTTCTCCCCGCAGGATCATCGAAATATCTGCATCCATAACATTCAGATCGCACAGCTTGAAATGCAGCGTGTCATCATCCGGATGCAGAAACATCTCGACGAGCTCCGGATTCGTATCCATAAAATCAACCGCAATTTCATATGTCTGTGTATCCATCTGTGTTGTCACTTTTGACATCATGACCATACCGCCAACAAACATCAGCGGATAGATCAAAAGTGGCACGATCACCATCATAATGATCGTCTTTTTATCCCGGAGGACGTCTAATATTTCTTTCTTATACAGTTGTTTGATCACCTTGAAATTCATGACATTTCCTCCTTTCCTGCAGGTATCAGCTTTTTAAATGCATCCCGTAGATTCGTTGTTTCTGTCTGTGCATAGATCTCCGGCAGAGTCCCCTCTGCAATTACACGTCCATGCGCCAGCATCAAAATCCGGTCACACAGAAGTTCCGCTTCCTCCATGTAATGTGTGGAATAAAGCACTGCCTTTCCGCGCTCCTTCTCCGCCCGCATGAAATCAACAATCGCACTGCTGCTCACAATATCGAGTCCCAGAGTTGGCTCATCAAAAATATAGAGTTTCGGACTGTGGATCAGGCACCGGGAAATAGAAGCCCGCTGTGTCTGTCCGGTAGACAACTTCTCGATCCGGTTGTCGATAAAATCCTCCAGCGACAAAATCTGTGCAATCTCTTCAATCCGCGCCTGAATCACATTCTCCGGCAATCCGTAGATGTTCCCGGCAATCGTCAGCAGCTCCCGCGTGGAAAGTCTGCCATACAGCTTCGTATTGCCCGACAGATAGCCAATCTGCCGTTTGATCTCTGTCTGATCAGTGATAATCCGGTCGCCATCGGTATATCGGACTACACCCTCCGTCGGCTGCATCAGACAGCCAAGCATCCGCAGCAGCGTCGTCTTTCCTGCACCATTTGGGCCTAATACCCCGACGATCTCGCCCTCCTTTATGTGCAGACTTACATGATCGACCGCTGAAAATAATACCTTCTTATGCTTCTTCTCATTCTTTTCAAACTGTTTTACCAGATTTTCTGCCTCTAACATTCCTTCTCCTTTCCCAATTCATCCATACTATATGTTCCGTTTCAAAAAGAAAAAGGCTGTCCGGTTTCTGCACGGACAGCCTTAATATTTGTAATTGATCTTATATTCTTCACTGCCAAGCTTGACATGTATGATTCTGTGGTTATAACCAATCAGATTGTAACGGCACATTAATTTTGTAACCCAGCCCAGCTTCTTTGGTATCTCCAGATATCGAAAAATCGGCTGTTCGTCGATAATGCGGTAATCTGGCCGCCATGCACCAAACATCTGCGCAGCATTGTTTACTGAAAACCTCCGTTTTTTCCGTTTTTGTACGGTCTGACTATGTTTCCATGTGTTCGCCGTCGCATTCGCCAATGTGGATGATGCAGTGAATACCAGATGGGAACCTGGGAACAACGCCCGTATCTTCGCAATCAGGTCGCGCACCTCATTCTTATTCAAGTATGAAAATCCATCGTCACACACGAACATGACACCCTGATTCTGTTTACACCGGATCTCGTCTAACCACGAAAAATCCATCAGGCGCCGTCCAATCGTCTTCTCCCGCTCGCGCACGCCATACATCGCCCGCCGGACTGACATGATATTATGAGAATCTACGCTATACCACTGAATTCTTCCATTATCTACTCTGCCAAACATATTGTCCAGCCGGCATGCCATATGTACAACCGTTCCACAAGGGAATTCCTCCGTAAACCGGCGCACCAGCGTATCGCAGGCACTCGCATCCGCTGCCATGCGGATATTCTGGTATTCACTGATATGTGGATTCAGTCTGGTAAAATCAAATTTGTGGTCATATATAAACCTAGACGCCCAGTCATCCTTGAAATATTCTGGATATTTCTTAGACCAGTCTGACATCATTTTCAAAGGATAGATCGCACGCAGCGACGTATCAAATGTTCCGTTGATACAGTCGATCAAAAAGCCCTGTGCTTTCTTGTACTCCTTTGTCTTATCGTAGATCATGAAATCTTCCGCTTCATCTTCAAATTCAAAGAACCGGATATTCACGCCAGCCTTCTTCGCTTTCTTATAAAACTCCCGCGCATAGCAGTGATACAAATCCTGCACCCCGGAAAACAGCACAACATCGTCACAGATATCGGTCATGTCTCCATAGTATGGACTGGTATACTCCGTCTTTACCGCATAATCACGCACCCAATAGGAGTTCAGGAACTCTTTGACATGCTCATTATAAAATGTCCACTTTGCATGCTTGGAATTCTCGATCAGTTCCTGCTCTAAGCTCTTATCAAAAAACTCGGTATCCATCATCGGCGACAGCAGATACAACTGATCCGGTTTGCGCAAGCCTTCCCGCCATGCCGCCATCGCAAGCGACAATGCCAGACCACCGCCAGCGCCACAGCCCATAAGCACCACGCGTTCCACGTCCTGTCCTTTCGTACAGTTCGCATACGCCGGTTCCAGCATCTGAAAAACTTCCCGGCAACAATGCTCCGGTGCAAGCGGATACATCGGCAGGAAAATTCCCGCATGACACGCAAGTGCTGTCTTCGCAAGGAACATCCATTCTGCAGGGTTCATCCGGAAACACAGCTTACTGGAATACAGATACATAATGTAAGTCCCATTAAATCCCTGTTTGGGCACGAGCCGATAGCATAACCGTCCCTCTTCGTGCAACTCGTCAATGTCAAACTGCTTCACAACAAATGGTGGAATTTTAAATTCGGCTTTTCTTTTACTGAGTTCCACCTGTCGCTTCAGATCTTCCGCACGCATCCTGTGAAATTTTGAAGATATCGTTTTTCCCATAGTACTTACTATTTTACCAAACTTATCCTATATGGGCAAGCTGTTTTCTATACCTCTTCTGCAGCCATCTTCCGCATCAAAAAAGGGATAGGCGATTGCCTATCCCTTTTGATGCGGAAGATGGGACTTGAACCCACACGGTATTGCTACCACAGGCACCTGAAGCCTGCGCGTCTGCCAATTCCGCCACTTCCGCGTACTGCGTTTCGTATCATATCATTTCTATCCGCAAATGTCAACAGGAAAATTGATAAAATCGAAACGCTTTTTCATTTTTAATTATTCTGCGTCCGTTGCAGAGGCATCACTGCCAGTTGCAGCCGGTGTCTCAACGGTTGCATCACTGGCGGTTGCCTGTACACCCTTGCCATTCTCTAACAGGTAATCAACGACCTTCTGAGCCAGTGCATAATAAACAAGATCCTCAGAAGTATAATTCTCTTCAAGGCTGGACTCATCATCGTAACCATAATAATCCATGATTGTCTTCTTGTAGTCATCAACCTCTGCCTTATCAACGGTGATTCCGGCATCCTTTGCAACTGCACATACCGCAATCTTTTCCTTCATGTAATCCTCAGCCAGTCCCTGTACATACTCACGGAAATCAGACTCACTCTGGAAACCATATCTGGCTGTTACATAATCGCCAAGTGAATAGCCATACTGGGAAGCTGCCTGCTCCTGCTGAGAAATACTCTTATCGATCAGATCCTGCATTTCCTGCTCTGGATACTCGTTATAAGTAGTCTTCTCTACAAGCACCTGCATAACTGCGCTCTCATTGGCACTCTTATCCGACTTGTCATACTGCTCAACCAGATCTTTTCTGACGGAATCCTCATATTCCAGAATTGTTGTTGCATCTGTATAAGAAGCAACAAATGCATCGTTGTACTCCGGAAGCTGTGTCTCTGTAATGTAGTTGATCGTAATCTTAAAATCTGCTTCCTTTCCGTTCAGCTCATCCTTACCATAATTCTCCGGGAACGTTGCCTTGATGTTGAACGTCTCACCAACCTTATGTCCTATGATACCATCCTCAAAGCCCGGAATCATGGATCCACTTCCAAGTGTCAGGTCATAACCAGAGCCATTTGAATTACCACCTTCGAATTCCTCGCCATCGATACTGCCAACGAAATCAATATTGACATTATCGCCTTCCTTGACGGTTCCTTCCTTTACCTGTGTCTTCGTTGCATACTGTTGCAACAGGGAATCAATCTTTGTTTTTACATCCGCATCTGTCACGGTCGATTTTGTCTCTTCATATTCCAGTCCCTTATAGTCTGGCAGGTCACAATACGCTGCATATTTGTCAATCATACTCTGCTGGTCAACGCCATCTACCTTCTTTCCACATCCGGTAAGCATTGTCATCCCAAGCGCAAGACTCAGTACATACCCAAGTGTTTTAAACTTCTTCATAATACATATCCCTTCTGATTCTACCTAAAAATATAAGACTTAAAAACTTAAATCCCTAGCATTTATACCATATTTTAAGGAAAATGAAAAGGCAATTTTCATATTTCACAAAGAAATCACAGGGCATACACATTTTTTCCGGCATGTATAAGGCACAAAAATGGCTTGAATACGCGGTTTTTCGGCATTTTAGGAGTCCAAAAAATCGCAACATCTAGTTTTTGTGCATTTTTTTCATACTAGATTTAGTGTTTTCATGTTTACAAACCACAAGTCAGATGATATAATGTGAAACCGTATTCACGTTTTTTATTTGGATACCAAAGAAATACACTGACAGACAGTTTTAGGAGAGGGTTTATGAAAGTTATCAAACGAGATGGTCATACAGTGACCTATGACCGCAGCAAGATCATCACTGCCATCAAAAAGGCAAATGCTGAGGTTGAACCAGGTGAAAAAGTAACCGATGAAAAAATTGAGGAGATTGTTCAGGGGATTGAAAGCAAGAACCGCCCACGTATGCTGGTGGAGGATATCCAGGATATCATCGAGCAGAAGCTGATGGCGGACGGCAAGTTTGTACTTGCCAAGACTTACATTATTTATCGTTATACCCGTGAGCTTGTCCGTAAGGCAAATACAACGGACGATTCTATTTTAAGCCTGATTAAAAACCGTAACAAAGATGTTATGGAAGAAAACTCAAACAAGAACGCAACGGTTGCCTCTACCCAGCGTGACCTGATCGCCGGTGAGGTATCCAAGGATCTGACACGTCGTGTTCTGCTGCCAGAGAAGATTTCTAAGGCACATGATGAGGGCGTACTGCATTTCCACGATGCGGATTATTTCTTACAGCCAATCTTCAACTGCTGTCTGATCAATATCGGCGATATGCTTGATAATGGGACTGTAATGAACGGAAAATTGATTGAGAGCCCAAAGAGCTTTCAGGTAGCCTGTACGGTTATGACACAGATTATTTCCTCGGTTGCCAGCAGCCAGTACGGCGGACAGTCTGTAGATATCCGTCATCTCGGCAAATATCTGCGCAAGAGCTACAACAAATATAAGAACAAACTGGTTGAGGAATTCGGAGATAAGATTGACGATGCAATCCTGGAGCAGATGGCACAGGACCGCCTGCAGGACGAGCTTCGTTCCGGTGTCCAGACAATCCAGTACCAGATCAATACATTGATGACAACCAATGGACAGTCTCCATTCGTGACATTGTTCCTGAATCTCGATCCAAACGACGAGTATATCGAGGAAAATGCAATCATCGTGGAGGAGATTCTCCGTCAACGTCTCGAGGGCATCAAAAACGAGAAGGGTGTGTATGTGACACCTGCATTCCCGAAGCTTATTTATGTATTGGATGAGCACAACTGCTTAAAGGGCGGAAAATATGACTATATTACGAAACTGGCGGTCAAATGTTCAGCCAAGCGCCTCTATCCAGATTACATCTCTGCGAAAAAGATGCGTGAAAACTACGAAGGCAATGTATTCTCCTGTATGGGATGCCGTTCGTTCCTCTCTCCATGGAAGGATGAGAACGGAAATTATAAATGGGAAGGACGTTTCAACCAGGGTGTTGTATCCCTGAACCTTCCACAGATTGGTATTCTGGCAAAGGGCAATGAAGAAAAGTTCTGGAGCATGCTCGACGAGCGTCTGGATCTGTGCTACGAAGCTTTGATGTGCAGACATAATGCACTGCTTGGTGTTACCTCGGATGTCAGTCCGGTACACTGGCAGTACGGTGCGATTGCCCGTCTGAAAAAAGGTGAAAAGATTGATCCATTATTGAAGGATGGATACTCTACAATCTCCCTTGGTTATATCGGCCTGTACGAGGTAACAAAGCTTATGACTGGCAAGAGCCACACCGAACCGGAAGGTGAGGAATTTGCCCTTCGTGTTATGAACCGTCTGCGCAAGGCTTGTGATACATGGAAGGAAGAAACCGGTCTTGGTTTCGGTCTGTATGGCACACCGGCAGAAAGCCTCTGCTATCGTTTCGCAAGAATCGACCAGGAGCGTTTCGGCACGATCGAAGACGTCACAGACAAGGGCTATTATACGAACTCTTATCATGTGGATGTCCGCGAGAAGATCGACGCATTCAGCAAGTTCCGTTTTGAAAGCCAGTTCCAGACCATTTCCTCTGGTGGTGCGATCTCTTATGTGGAGATTCCAAACATGCGCCACAACTTAGAGGCACTCGAAGAGATCGTGCGTTTCATCTACGACAACATTCAGTATGCAGAGTTCAACACGAAATCCGATTACTGCCATGTCTGTGATTACGATGGAGAAATCATGATCAATGATGACAATGAATGGGAATGTCCACAGTGCGGCAACAAGGATCACTCCAAGATGAATGTGACACGTCGTACCTGCGGCTACCTCGGCGAGAATTTCTGGAATGTCGGCAAGACGAAAGAGATCAAAGCACGTGTATTACATCTGTAAAGTCGAGGTTAGAAAATAGATATGAATTATGCGGATATCAAGCGCATTGATGTGGCAAACGGACTCGGCGTGCGGGTTTCCCTGTTCGTGTCCGGCTGTTCCCATCACTGCAAGGGCTGTTTTAACGAAGAAACATGGGATTTCAACTACGGAAAACCATTTACAGAAGCGGAGATTGAGCAGATCTTGGATTATCTGAAACCAGACTATATCAAGGGACTGTCGCTACTCGGCGGGGAACCTTTCGAATATGTCAACCAGCAGGGACTGCTGCCTTTGCTTCGACGGTTTAAGTCTCTGTACCCACAGAAAGATGTGTGGTGCTACACAGGCTATGATTTTGAAAAAGATATACAGGGAAAAATGATGGTGATGTGGCCGGAGACACGTGAATTGCTCCGCTACATCGATATACTGGTCGACGGGGAATTCGAAATGGATAAGAAAGATTTGTCCCTCCGCTTCCGCGGCTCCTCCAACCAGAGAATCATCAACGTCAAGCGTTCGCTTGCAGAAAACAAAGTTTGTCTGGAGGAGGAATTTTACAAATGATTACCCATATGCAGGTAAATGTTAAGAAATTACACGAAAACGCAGTACTGCCAACCTACGGTTCTACCAACGCTGCCGGTGCCGATTTGTACGCATGTATCGATGCGCCACTTACGATTGCACCACATGAGACGGTGATGGTTCATACCGGACTTGCCATGGAGATTCCAGAAGGTTATGCCGGACTTGTCTATGCCAGAAGCGGACTGGCTGCCAAACGTCATCTGGCTCCTGCAAACAAAGTCGGTGTTGTCGATTCCGATTACCGCGGTGAGTTCATGGTTGCTCTACACAATCACAGCAACGAGCCACAGACGATTGAGCCAAAGGAGCGTATCGCACAGCTTGTCATCACACCATATATTGTTGGTGATTTCGCAGTGGTTGACGAATTAGAAGAAACCGAACGCGGTGCCGGTGGTTTTGGTTCCACGGGACGATAAGATACTATTTCAAAACAAATGGGTGCACTAAGCAAGTGCACCCATTTGTTTCTGTTTCATTTTTTGAATATCTGCTGTCACATCCCGCACAGCAAACACAACCGAGGTCACATGTCCCTTTGCATCCCAGCATTGTGGTGTCAAAATCGAACAGGCACAAATTCCAAAATCATTCTCTGAGACAAATGTAATATAGGATTCTCCCTTCAGACGCTCATCGAGGTCTGACAGATTGACAAATTTTTGATAAGCGCCCCTATACGCCTGTCCCACGAAATTCTGAATGTAGCTTTCCAGCATAACTTTTGCAGTTGCCTGTTTCTGCAGCACCGCGCCGACTTCGCCTGGCATTTTGATGGCTTCCCACTCTCCCGTATCCAGGTGGATCAGAAGATTCAGTTTATAAATACTTCCGACCGCATTGATAATCCGAAACTGCTTCTGCATCTCCCGCATCGTATTCTGTGCCGACCGGTTTCGCAAAAACGTAAGAACCAGCAGGAAAAAGATATAAACGGCTGTACTAAACGCCAGAATCGTCGTTCGTGTTGCAAACACCTGACTCGAAGGATATACCACATACAATCTATACTGCTTATATCGCATCTGCCTTCCGTACCAACGTTTCCCGTTATATTTTAATTTTGTAATCCTGCCTTCCCTCCATACCGTATCATCTGTGATGTCAATCGGACATCCAACCACGGATTGCCCCTGCACATGGTTCTCATTTGTATTCAACACGATTTCACCATTCGTGATAACTACCATACCATCCATCTTAAACTGATGTCCGGAAAGCATTGTATCAAGGGAGATTTCATTCACGCCCATTGGGCGGAGTTCCACCTCATGATAACAGAGGATCAATCCGGTCACACCCTCTCTTGCGACGACTGCAAAATCATATGCCTTTTCTCCTATCTGCAGCCGCTCCATATAAGATTTTTCCGGATGCTCCAGAATCTGCGATACAGAATCATTCTTCAGTTCCTTCTCAAATAGGATCTGTGCATCTTCTCCACTGGAAAGAACGCAATTCCCCGCTTTGTCTGTCACGACAACCCCGGTAAGATTCTCATCCACCACATACGCATCCAAAATGTCCTTGTGAATTGTTACCCCATACTGCTCATACATTGCAATCGAGATTGCCTTTTCCTGCAGATTGATCAGATCCTTCGTCTTATCATCACTCACATAATTGTCGTACCGTTCACAGGTCTGACGTGCATATAGCAGCGTCTCATCTGCCACGCCACTGACCGTCTGCTTCGCCATATAAGTTGTGAGCAAAAAAATAAATGCCAGTAATAAAACTCCCGCCACGGGCGGAATCAATCTTATCACGACATTTTTCTTCGCATGTTTCGTATATTTCACCATCATTTATCCCCCCTACGATATACTTGGTGCTTTTTTCATTTGTCCCCGCACCAATTATATGTCATGATGTGTCAGCTGTCTACCACTAATTTACAAAAATCCCCCGGAATATGAAAATTCCGAGGGATTTCACTAAAAGAGAGGGACGGCTTTCTTTTACTCCAGATTCAGTTTATGCTTGCAGGTAAGTGTCGTAGCCACAGCCAGCACTGCAATTCCGACAACCTCTATGATCGTAACCGTCATAAGCACAACCAGATACTGCTTTGCCGTCGATGAGATCTGCTCCAGAACTAAGTCAATATCCTGCTTTGACAGAATCTCACTAAACACAACAACAAGTATGCCGTATATCATCTGGATCAGAGCAAAAAACACAACTGACCATATGCGTTTCCCCTTTGTGAATGCATGGCCAAATGCATAGGCGGCGTTGATCGTCCAGATATTGCACATCACACCGAGCCACATCATAAGAAGTGCCAATACGCCATCCAACACAATCAGACTCCGATCCACTATCATCCCGGACATCGAAAGGAATTGCTGTACAAACCCTACGAAATCACTGAACACCTCGAAATTCCCTGTTGCGACGCAGACAGCAAGCCCATAAACAGCAACCATCCAGGCAATCATCACCAGATCACAGATAAGTCTCGCGCCGATGAGTGTGGATGTCTTTACCGGCAGGGTATGGGTAAGATACCCCTGATCCTTGAAGAAGCGATTCCGGAAATCAAGGCATGGAAGCAGTACGACCATCACAATCACGGCAAACATTGCCAGAGCAAACATCACATCTACAAGCTTTACAAATACGGCAAATGCAGTCGTACCAACCACGTTATATAATTTATCCAGTCCGAGCACGATAACCGCAAAAAGCATCACACCGGCAGATATCATTCCGACTAATCCGGAACGGTTTACAAATTCATTTTTTATACATTTTCCTAGCATCGAAATACCTCCCTGAATATCTCATCAATTGACTGTCCTTTTTCTGCCCGCAATGCATCCGCATCCTTCTGACAGATAATCTCTCCCTCTTTGATGAAGATGACTTCATCCAATATGTTCTCGATATCCGAGATCAGATGTGTGGACAGCAGGATCGTCGCTTTCTCATCGTAGTTTGTAAGAATCGTCTGCATGATATAGTCTCTGGCAGCCGGATCGACACCCGCGATCGGCTCATCTAAGACATACAGCCTTGCCCGGCGGCTCATCACCATAATCAACTGTACCTTCTCTTTGTTACCTTTCGACAGCTTCTTCAAGGTCATATCCGGGTCGATATTTAAGAGCTTCATCATGTCATACGCCCGCGTCTCATCGAAATCCGCATAGAAGTCCTTGAACATATTGACAAGCTGACGGATCTTTAAGTACTCGTTGAAATACGTCCGCTCCGGCAGATATGAAACAACCGCCTTTGATTCCGGTCCGACCGCATGTCCACAGATGCGGATACTTCCTTTCTCTGGCTGCAGCAGACCAACCAGCATCTTGATGAGTGTCGTCTTACCACTTCCATTCGGTCCCAGTAGACCGATAATCTTTCCTTCCGGCAATGCCAGGTTCAGGTTCTCAAATACAGTTTTCGAAATCCCATATCCTTTCTTCACGCCGGATACTTCTACTAAATTACTCATGTGCTCCCTCCTCGTGTAAATATCCTTTCAATACTGTTACAATCTCACCATCTGCATATCCAAGTGTTCGCATGCTATCCACAAACGCCTGTATATGCTTCTGACTCAGCTCCTCTCGCATGCTCGTTCCTCCTGTCTTTTGCTCTGCTACAAATCGCCCTGCCGTCCGCTGGGAATAGAGCACGCCTTCGCGCTCTAACTCCGAAAGTGCTTTCTGCATCGTATTCGGATTCACGCCTGCGGTCACCGCAAGCTCCCGCACTGCCGGAACCTGATCACCTGGCTTCAAGGTGCCCTGCGCGATCTGCATCTTTATCGCATCCACAATCTGTAGATAGATCGGGGATTCATTATTGAACTTCCACGCCAATCTTTGTTCCTCCTTTTTTGTATTATTGTATTATCTGAATAGTACAATAATACAGTAGTACAATTTTGTCAAGTACTTTTTATAAAAATACGCCGAACATGTTTCATAATTGCTTTTAATCAAAAAATCGAGCAGGTTAACACCTACTCGATTGAACATTCTTATATAAATTTTCTTAGTTTATCTGCTTTGTCCCAACTGTATCATTTACAATCGTATCATACACGTCCATATCTACGCTGTCCGGGTACTTGAAGATCGGATCGATCTGTGCCTGCCACTTCGTAAGCGTATCCGATAAAGCTTCCTGTACCTGCTGATTGTAAAGCACGATCTTCTGCTCATTCGTCTTCGTCTGATCAGTCAGAGCAATCATCTGGAATACATGATAACCATACTGAGTCTCCACAACCGTGCTGTACTGTCCATTCTCCATGCTATAGAGCAGATCATACACATCCTGTCCGTATGTCTCCAGAATCTGCGATGGACTCATCGTCTGCGTCTGCGCCTGATCCAGCTGGTAGTACTCTGCCAGCTTCTCAATTGCTGCACCTGTGTTGTCCTTCAAGTCTGCCGTCGCAAGTGTGCTGCACGCCTGTAGCGCATTTTCATATTGCTGTTTCTTCTGATCATCCGTGTATGGGGTTATCACGCCATTTTCATCCATACTATAACATGCAAAATACATATCATAGAAAGTCGTCATCCGCGCCTCTTCATCGGAGATCTCAATCTTCCGGTCATCTAAGATCTTCGCCTCCACCTTCGATGCGATTGCATTTTCCTGCATCACTTTCTCGGCTTTTTCCTTTGTGATTTCCATGTTCTGCAACTGTTCATCTGTCAGTCCCTCGCAGAAATCATCTGCCTTCTGATTTAGCTCTGCCAACTCGTCATCGCCCAGTGTGATTCCAAGCTCCTCTGCATGCGCACACAACGTCTTGACGCGGACAATTTCATTTACAACTTCCTCCCGTGTCAGGTTCTCCATAGAAGTTCCCGCACCACCATCCGGAAGCACCGTCTGCCAGACATCACTGCCGTACTGCATTTCGTACCGCTCCCGCACGGTTTCTATATAGATATATACCTCGCCTTTTGTTACCAGATTATTTCCATACTGAAACACCAGTGTTCCGCTGCTTGTCTGCTTTGTTTCTTCTTCCTTTTTCTCTCCACAGCCGGAAATCATCGGTACCATCAGGCAGATACACAACAATATTGCAATTAGTTTTCGACAACGTCTATTATGCTTCATGGTTCACATCCTCCGTATTATACAATGTGCGGATATCCTCAATTACCTTCTCGCAGGAAGATACCATCTCTTCCTCGATCAGCTTCGACATACGGATACGGAAATATGTCTGCTTGCCCGCGGTAAGCCGCAATGTGTTCTTATACCGTTTCAATAACGGATTGACCCGCTCCGCCTGCACAGGTGCCTGCAGCAGCATGTAAAATCGCACCTCATCGCCTACATATTTGATATCCGTAATATAAACCTCATGTGCAATTGCTTTCAGATACGCCACATCAAGCAAGCGGAAAAACGGCTTTGGCGGTTCTCCAAACCGGTCGCGTACCTCCTCCAAGATGGCATCATTATCCTCGCGGTTCGCACATTTTGAGATTCTCTTATACAAATCCAGCTTCACATATTCATTCTTCACATAACTGTCTGGAATATAGGCATTGAGCGGAAGTTCTACGTTTGTCACGAACTCCTCACGCACCGTCTCACCAGACAGACGCCGGATTGCATCGTTCAACATCTGGCAATACAGATCATAACCGACTGCCTCAATATTTCCCGACTGCTCCTGTCCAAGCAGATTTCCGGCTCCACGAATCTCCAGATCCTTCATTGCTATCTTATACCCTGAGCCAAGATCTGTAAACTCCCGGATTGCTTTCAGACGTTTCTCCGCGACTTCTTTTATCATCTTATCACGCTTATAAAGCAGGAATGCATAGGCACTCCGGTTGGAACGTCCGACACGTCCACGCAGCTGATAGAGCTGTGACAGACCAAACCGGTCTGCATCATGTATAATGATCGTGTTGACATTGGGAATATCCAGTCCCGTCTCAATAATCGTCGTCGACACAAGCACGTCGATTTCGCCCTTGATAAAGCGGCGCATCATCGCTTCAAGCTCCCGCTCCGGCATCTTGCCATGTGCAAATTCTATCGTTGCATCCGGCAGTACCTGACGGAGCTGTCCCGTGATGTCCGCGATCGTCTCCACCCGGTTATACACATAATATACCTGTCCGTTTCGCGCAAGCTCCCGGTTGATTGCCTCTTTTACAAACTCCAGATCGTACTCCATAATATACGTCTGGATCGGCAGCCGGTCGACTGGCGGCTCTTCCAGCAGACTGATGTCGCGCAGACCGACCAGACTCATATGCAAGGTTCGCGGAATTGGTGTTGCCGTGAGTGTCAGCACATCCACATTTTTCTTCATCTGCTTGATCTGTTCCTTGTGCTTGACGCCGAATCGCTGTTCCTCGTCAATGATCAAAAGTCCCAGATTTTTAAATACAATATCCTTGGAAAGCAGCCGGTGTGTACCAATCACGATATCGACCATACCAGACTTCATCTGCTCCAACGTCTCTTTTACTTCCTTCGGTGTACAAAACCGGGACAGCATCCGGATATTAACCGGATAGTTCTTCATACGCTCACAGAATGTGTTGTAATGCTGTTCGGCAAGAATCGTCGTCGGTACCAGATAGGCTACCTGCCGGTTATCCTGTACTGCCTTAAACGCTGCCCGGATGGCAACCTCTGTCTTTCCGAATCCGACATCTCCACAGACGAGACGATCCATGATCTTACCGCTCTCCATATCGTGTTTGGTATCGTCAATGGCTTTCTGCTGATCCAGTGTCTCCTCATATGGGAACATCTCTTCAAACTCCCGCTGCCATACGGTATCCTCCGAATATTTGTAGCCCTGCGTACTCGAACGAATCGCATACAGCTCGATCAGTTCCTTTGCGATATCCTCCACATGTCCCTTGACACGTGTACGCACCTTTTCCCACTCTGGACCGCCAAGCTTGTTCAGCTTGACACGCGCGCCATCCTTGCCGGAGAGCTTACCGATGCGGTCGAGCTGCTCGACAGGCACGAACAATTTACTGCCCTTTGCATACTCGATACTGATATAGTCTTTCATGCGTCCATCGGTTTCCACCTTGTCGATACCACGGTAGATTCCGACACCATGATTTTGATGTACGACATAATCGCCAACGGAAATATCCGAAAATCCGGCAATCTTCTCGCCAGCATATTTCGGCAGCTTCTTCCGTTTTTTCAGTTCCTTCGAAGTAAATATATCGCCCTCTGCGATCACAAGCAGATGGCACTCCGGAATCTCAAACCCCGTCTCCATTCGTCCGACACTGATGCGCACCTCGCCCGGTTTGAGCGGCTGTTCCCGGTTCTCAGTAAAGTACGCCATGACATCGTTATCCTGTAAGTTCTTGGCGATACGTTTTCCTCGTGTCGCGGATGGCGACAGGATCAGAATCCGATAGTCCTTCTTCTTATATTTTTCGATATCCTTCATCAGATCCTCGAAGCTGTTGTTGTAGCTGACAAGCCCCTTTGCATCGATCTGAAATGCATACTGTTCTTTCCAAGCTGGCTGCTTCTTATACAGTTCTGAAAGCAACACTGGTGTACGGTTCACTAATCTTGCCACAACAGTCTTGGCATCATAGAGCACATTTGCCTGTGTCGGCAGAACATAACCGCCCTCCAGACGCCCTTCCATCGACATGCCAAACTGCATCGCATACGCACCGGCACGCTGGTTCACACGCTCTGGATCGTCAATGAAGATATCCGTATCTGTTGGGAAATAATCCAAAAACGACACCGTGTCGTCGTAGAAATATTCCACCATACTGTCTAATCCCATCGTGGAATTAAACTCCTTTAACTCCTCTAATACCGACTCCACCATCTTGTTCAGCCGTGCGTATTGCTCCGTGTGGAACTGTTCCTTCAAAAGCTTCGCCTGTGCCTTATGCTCCTTCTCCAGCTTGGCAATACCCTTGCTGATCCGCACATCGTCGAGCACCATCTCCGTAGATGGATAGATGACAAACTCCTCGACACGTTCCATCGAACGCTGACTTTCCACGTCAAAGCTCCGGATACTGTCGATATCATCTCCCCACAACTCAACACGATAAGGGCACTCTTCCGTCAGGGAGAAGATGTCGATGATTCCTCCTCTGACCGAAAACTGCCCCGGTGTCTCTACGATTGAAGTTTTTTCATATCCAAGTGTTGTGAGCTTCCGTGAAAATGTATCGAGCTGCAAGGTATCTCCGACCTTGATCGTCAATATATTTTCTATGATATGCGAGATGGATGGAATTTTGTCCATCAATCCCTCGATGGTCGTAACAACGGTACATGGTCGCCCTTCTGCGATCTTCTTGAAAATCTCCAGACGCTCCTGCACGGTATTGTTACTGTGAATATCTGCGGAATAAAAGAGAGCGTCCTTCGCCGGATAATAAAAGGTCTGACGGCTGTAAAACCGATAGTCCTCGACGATCTCCCGCGCGCGTCGCTCCTCATAGGTCACGATCAGACGAAACCGTTTCGTGTCTGACAGTGCCTCCATCAAAAGTGGGGTGATCCGGCGATCCATCCCCCATACATGGTGGATACCGCCTGATTCATCCCGGTGTTTTTTTAACTCTGCAAACCTTGGATCATCCTGAAATGCAAGTGTCAATGCCTTCATTTTCTGATCCTCTTTTCTATTATTTCTTACCCTAATTAAACTTGTTCATGGCGGAAGCCACATCGTGTGTGATCATCTCACAGACCGCTTCCCTCGCCCGGTCAGCGCTCTCCCGAATAATCGGCTGTTCCTCTTTCGAGAACCGCCCCAGCACATAATCCGCCAAATCCATCTTCGCCGGCTTTTCTCCGACACCGATCTTGATTCGTGTAAACTCCTGTGTGCCAAGCTGCGCAATGATATTCTTGATGCCATTGTGTCCACCGGCACTGCCCTTCGCACGGATGCGAAGCTTGCCGACATCCAGACTGATATCATCATAGATGACGATCAGATCTGACAGATCACATTTATAATAGTCCATCAGTTCCCGCACACTCTCGCCACTCAGATTCATATATGTCTGCGGCATGGCAAGAATGACCTTCTCACCCTCAATGATACCCTTTCCGATCAACGCCTTATGCTTCTTCGTCTCAACCGGAATATTATATGCATCACTGATATTATATATCACGGAGAACCCGACATTATGCCTTGTTCCGGCATATTCCTTCGTCGGATTTCCCAGTCCTACGATTATTTTCATCGTCTGCCTCCTAGTCCTCACGGTGACACATGATCTGTTCTGCTTCTTCGAGCTGATCGATCGTATTCACACCGCGGATCTCGTCACAGGCATCTCCGGTAAGCGGAAGTGCCGATACTTTGAGACCGATCTTTTTGATCAGTGCAATCGTATCCGTCAGGTAATATTCTCCAGCGGCGTTATCATTGCTCAGCAGATCCAGACTTGCAGAAAGTGCCTCGGAATTAAAAATATACATACCTGAATTTACTTCCTTGCATGCCCGCTCCTCTTCGGTTGCATCCTTGTGCTCGATAATCTTCTCGAAATTGCCTGCTGCATCACGGATGATACGTCCGTACCCGGTTGCATCATCCAGAATTGCAGACAATACTGTCACGCCATTTGCTTCCTTGCGATGTTTCTCGACAAGTTCTGTCAATGTCTTTCCAGTAATCAACGGCGTGTCTCCACAGAGCACCAGTGTATCGCCCTCTGTACCAATAAAATCCTTGGCGCATTTGACAGCATGTCCAGTTCCAAGCTGTTCTTTCTGTTCTACATAATCTACGACATCATAGATCGCATCCTTGACCTCTCTGCCCTTATAGCCGACAATCACGCATACCTCACCGGCTCCTGCATCCTTGCACGCCTGAATCACATAATGCACCATCGGTCTGCCTAAGCACTTATGAATGACTTTCGGTAAATCAGAATTCATTCGTGTTCCTTTTCCTGCTGCCAAAATTACTGCTTTTAATTTGTTCATCTTTCTTCCAACCTTTTTCTATATTTAATACAAACTATCCCGTAGTTCCTTTGCTTTCGCAACTGCTTCTTCTGCATCCATTGTCTCGTATACATAAATCTCAGTTGTCATGACAGGCTCCTGTACACAGAACGTAAATGCATATGCATTGTCCTGATACACCTTGTAATACATAGCATTGTCTTCGTTGCAATCCTTTGTATCTGTCCGAAGCATTTCCGCCCCTGCATCTGCAAGCAGAAATGTTACATAATAATTGACTGGTTCTTCTGCATCTGCGGTAGCCGTTTCCTCATACCTTGTATGCTGCGCTCCACAGGTCACATAAACATCATTGATCTCGTCCTGTGCAACGATTGTCTCTTCCTGTGAATCCGTAATATACACATTCTTATTTTGTTCCATAGAGATGGCTTTCTTCTGCATCTCGGCGATCTTCGTCCGATATCGGTATTCCACCTCCCGAATCTGATCTTCCACATAATCATATAGCTTCAGGAATTCCCGATTTGATGGATTCAAACCTCCAGATACATGCTCGCCCGACGCCGTATACAACGTCAGTTCCTTGTATTCTCCGTCCTTCAAATCCCGGCTTCCGATATTTCTTCGCATATGATACAGGTCAATCTCATCTATGATATCCTTGATCTGCTGAATTGTATCTGCCGATAACTGAACCGTCTCCTCCGGGCATGGATCACTCGGCACCCAACGATTAAAGTCATCTGCATAAATGCGGACATTTCCATTGTCACTGATCTCCGCATGCAGCGTATACATCTCATATGTCTCAACTGCCTCGCCTTTGACTGTCGATGACAACATTAGGAACATTCCATCCGCCAGTGTTGTATCCTCTTTCTTTCCGCATCCCACCAGACTGAAAAGCAGGCAGCACGCGCAGAAGAAATAGAAGGCTCTTTTCTTTATGCTCAATGTTCACACCTCAAGTTCTATTGCATAATTAGTGTAATTATAGCACATTTCTATTCGTACTGTCATTATTTTCACTGTAGTTTCACACTTCTTTTGTTGTTTTTACTTGAGAATATTGTAAAACACATAAAAATAATGTAAAACAAATTATATTTTGTTTTAGAGCTTATTTACAACAAAGAAAATACAAAAAAAGAAAAGGAGAACAAACATGGCAAAAGAAATCCCATACAAGATCTATCTTGAAGAAAACGAGATGCCAACCCAGTGGTACAATGTGCGTGCGGACATGAAGAAAAAGCCTGCACCAATTCTGAATCCGGCTACGTTACAGCCTGTGACACTGGACGAGCTGTCCCATATCTTCTGTACCGAACTTGCAAAGTCATTTGCAACCCTGCCAACCGTATAATTTATATTTACATCATTCATATCTAAAAAGAGTACATAAAAAGCTATGTGTATTTTCTGTTTTCCATTGTCTGACTATCAGCGGTCGCGCAGACATATACACATAGCTTTCTTTTTATCTGTTCAATTGCAATCTATAAGAATTTCAGTTCTTTCATCTGAAATTTATCTTTTCCGTGGTAAACCAGATACAACGCATGTATACCATCTGGAATCTGGACGTCCCCGGTGAAACATTCCCATGCATGCTCATCTTCTGCATCTGTTATGTTGATTTTCCCGCAGGCTGGTCCTTCTGGTTCCAAACGCAATTCGAAGAAATTATTTTCAGGCACCGGCATATCTACTGGTTTATGAATCAGTCTGCTCCGTGCATCGAGCCGGGCTGGTGTATCGAATCGCGCCTTATTTTCTTCTGTCTCAATTCGTCCAACAATTCCGATTCTGGTTACATTCTTAAATTCAAAATACTTGTACCCTATCAACGTTCCATGATCAATCTCGCCAATGAAACGTTCTTCTCCACTATTGGTTATATTGGGGAATTCTTCTTTATATATGCTGTTATTTCCATGCGGCATACTTCCATTCGTCAGATTGCAGGCAATCACTGCTGGATAGCTCCCCTCCGCAACAAGCGGTCCCTCATTTAATCCACAGCTTGTAACCTCCACCTGCCGAATACTTCCATCTGCTTCGATCTTTATCTTCTCTGCACACGCCTGTCTGCTATAGTCGGATTTGTGTGTGAGTCTGTGATAGAACGCATACCACTGACCATTTATTTCAATAATGCTTCCATGTGTCGTACCGGTCATATTAAGTTTCTCTTCCAATGGTCTGCCATCCAGCCCGACATCGCCATTTGAGACAATCGTTCCTCCAAACGTAAATCCACCATCCGGCTGGTCACTTACAGCATAACAAAGTTCATGATTCTGCTTTGATGAATAGACAAAATAATATTTATCTCCAACTTTTCGCATGGAAGAAGCTTCAAAAAACGGATGTGCCTCGAATGATGTTCCTTTCACCTTATACGGAATAATATGCTTCGGCTCTTCTTTCACGGTCAGCATATCGTCCTCGAGCACCAGCATCACAGGTCCCATAATGCTGTCCGGGTATGACAGGATTTCTTCTCTTGTACGCCCAAACATCTCCATCTCCTGTTTCACATAGGCATCATTTTCCGGGAAGTCTGGCTGTTCTTCGTAATCATACTGTGTACCATAATAGAGTCTTATCACGCCATCATCATTCAGCACCGCCGGGTCAAAGCATACATACCGCATCATCGGACTTCCATCTTTATTGCGCACATGCCCTAAAAATTTATATTTTCCCGCTGGCGTATCACATACAGCCACGCTGATCGGACATGTATAACCACCCACGCCATAATCGCCGGACATCGCGTAATACAGGTAATATTTTCCATCATTTCCCTGCACAACATCCGGTGCATACATATAACAAAGCTCCGGGTAAGCAGGATCCTGATTTGCCTCATATATCACTCGTTCTTTTCTCCAATCTGTCAGATCATCTACCGGTGCCGAATACACAGTATAGTCATCCATACAGAATGTATATCCCCCCTCATGATCATGGGAACCATACAGATACACCCGGTCTCCGAACACATGTGGTTCCCCATCCGGGATATACTCATTCAAAGGTAAAAAAGGATTAAACACTTGTTTCTTTCTCATAATCTTGTCCTCCTGCTCGTTCTATTCATGCAAAGTGAGATATTATTTCCTCATGCCCTGATCTGACTATATCTTATCGTAATCTTTTTTCACTATCTACCGAATCATTGCTATTTAGTTATCAATTATTGCTATTTTTTTACGAATATTTTTGCTGTTTTTCATAATTTTCTTGATATTTTTTTCTATTTCGTTATAATTTAATAAAATCATCAACATCCAAAAGCATTTTTTGATTATAGAATGGAGACAAAATATTAGCATGGCACTTAACCTGGATGGTTCTTATGAACAGATAAAATTTCACGATTATGAATCTGTGTTGTTATATAACAACACGCAATACGAAACATATGTGCCACATTGGCATGCATCCACAGAAATCATCATGCCTGTCAAAGGCGATTATACTATCATCTGCAATGGGACAAACTATTATCTGAAGGAGCGGGATATCCTGATCATTGCACCTGGAACTGTTCATTCCATTCCAGCCTGTCATGGTCAACGTTATATTTTTCTGGCAGATTTCTTCCATTATATTAAATCTGACTGTTTTTCAACAATTCAGGCAGCACTCTCTCCAGTTACACTGATCAACGGGAACACACTCCCTGAAATTCATGATACATGTGCCCAACTGATTTCCTCCTGTGCAGAAGAGTATTTCGGCGAAAACCGGTTCCGTGAGACTGCGGTGTTTCATTTCCTTGTTCAGCTTTTTTTGCTGGTTGGGCGCACACTGTCTGACGAAAGTGCAGTCTTCCATGATATATCTCCTGACAAGAAAAGACATTATACCGAAGCATTTTCATCTGTATGTGAATACATCCATCAGCATTACGCAGAAAATCTATGCGTTGATACAGCGGCATCCATGACGGGATTTTCCAAGTATCATTTTCTTCGGCTTTTCAAACAATTTGCAGGCGATACCTTCTACCATTATGTAAATGCACAGCGCATTTATCATGCATGCCTGTTGCTCTCTGACCCTGAAAAAAATATAACGGAGGTCGCAATGAGCTGTGGATTCCACTCTATCTCATCGTTCCTCCGTATCTTCAAACTACAAAAAGGGTGTACCCCGACTGAATTCCGCAGAATTCATAATACAACCAATACCTCCATTACTCTGCCAGCATCAGACTGAGCTGGTACTGGAAGGAATCCAGATTGTTGTTATGCAGGTCGATTGCCTCCGCAATATCGTAGTCAACCAGAATATCGTTTTTGATCGCAACGATCCGGTTACCTCTGCCCTGTCGCAATATCTCAATTGCATACGCGCCCATCAGCGAACCATACATACGATCCTTCGCCGTTGGCTGCCCACCACGCTGGATATATCCAAGCACGGACACACGCGACTCGATGCCAGTCTCCTTCTGGATCAGATCTGCCAGCTTGCCTGCATCCGTTACACCTTCTGCCACGACAACCAGATAGCTGTTTCTGCCATCGGTGTGCCGTTTACGCAGTGCATTTATAATGTAATCGAAGTTTCCGTCCCATTTCTCCGGTAATACGATAGCATCTGCGGATGTCGCCATGCCTGCCCAGAGCGCGATATAACCGCGCTTTCTGCCCATGACCTCCACGACACTGCAACGGCCATGGGATACCGATGAATCGCGGATCTTATCGATTGCCTCCATCGCAGTATTCGCTGCTGTATCAAACCCCAGCGTATATTCGGAGCAAGCCACATCCCGGTCGATCGTGCCCGGAATACATACGATATTCACGCCCTCGTCCTTGAACTTAATCGCACCGCGCAGTGTACCATCTCCGCCGATTGCAACAACTGCATCTACGTCATGTGCCCGCAGGTTTTTTGCCGCAGTGTGTCTGTATTTCTGATCTAAAAACCGTTCGCTCCTGCTTGTAAAAAGAATCGTACCACCTTGATTGTTGATGTTTCGCACATCGTCTAATCCAAGCGGAATCGTCTCCCAGTCTATCAGCCCTTCGTAGCCGCGCAGGACTCCAACGACCTCGATACCGAGATTGTTCGCGCTGAACACAACCGCACGAACCGCGGAATTCATTCCCGGTGCATCACCACCACTTGTCAGTACCGCTATCTTCTTAATTTCACTCATTTTGTCTTATCCTCCGGATTATTTATTATCAATTGTGCAACTGATAATTGTATGTGTATTGTACAGATATTACCAATTCTACACAGACACGCTCTCGCTCGGTTCATCACGTAATGGTACTAAATTCACGCCAAACAAGTTTGCCGTTCATTAAGTACCAACGTGCTTCAACGGTCTGTTTTAGAATTGGTAATATCTGCACAATCATATACATCTACTATGTTGCACAATTATAAAATCACTTACATATTGTCTTGTAAAATGCGTCTACCTGCTGCCAGTTGCACGCAGTGTCGTCGAATGCAAAATACGACAGCTCATACGATTCGCAGTCACCCGTGATCAAAAACTGGATGATCACTTCCTTCTCGCTTCCCTTATAATACGCGTTTCCATTGAATTGTACGACCTGTTCTCCACTTTCTGCGGTAAAGGATTCCCATTTTGTATTCGTACAGTAATCATCCAAAGCTTCGCCATAGGTTTTCGTTCCATAGCTCTTCATCTCATAATCTGCCACCGGCTGTTCCCGGATATACATTACCCGCTTATCCATCAGAGAGGACTGATCCTTGCCAATATGTGCTTCTCCGACTCCGACCACGCAGAGCACCACGGTCGCTATAATCGCCAAGATCTTGCAGAACTGATTCTCTATGAAGCCCTGCCATTTCTTTACATTTAACGCAAACGCCAAAATACCGCCAACAATCGCGCCGCCGATATGTCCATAGATATCCACATTCCCGCCTGCAGAATAAATCGCATATCCAATCACGAGTGCAATAGCGATAATCATATCCTTCCGCTCGGCATTCTTCCGTCCCATAATCTGGAGGAACACTGCTGCACATATAATTCCGAAGACAGCCCCGGACGCGCCCGCGGCAAACCGTGGACTCTCCGGATGCAGCTTGTGTGCAATCTCCATCGAGAGGAATCCTGCTCCAACGCCGGAACCAAAATAGATGATTGCCATCCGCAGGGAACCAAGCCTTTGTTCTACCAGTTTACCAAACAGAAAGAGCGCCACCATATTTCCTATCAAATGCTCAAAATCCGCATGTATGAACATATAAGAGATCAAACGACGATATTCGTGGTTTATCGTGATGTACTCATAGTTAATTCCTGCAAGCTGGAATGTGTTTTCGATACCAATACACATAATCGCCGCAATCACATTCGCCACAATAATCAGGATTGTAACAATCGGAATCGTCTGCTTTGCACGCACGGGCTGAACCGGTGGCACTGTATGAACCACATACGGATCTTCATATGCATAAGGATTCTGGTTTGTATATGGATTCTGATTCTCATATTTCTGCGACGGCATGCCATAATATGGGCCTGATTTTCTCTCCTGATCCGTTTCATTATCTCTTCTTAACTGCACTTGTACATCCCCTTTCTACTTGTGCATATCTTTTGTTTCTATCACACTGCAACAATTATATTCTACCTTCCCATTCTAGGCAACCAAAACTTGCATCCCGCTTTATTTTATCTTCCGATTGGGGCTTTTTTCTTGTTCCGCCATTTTTCCCCCAACCTGCTTGCAAGCAAGCTTGCAGCGATGCATGTGCTTGGCTTGTTGCTCCGGATAATCCTGCAGGCTTTCGCCTGCACATAACAGGCACTTCGTCTCCGCTTCGCTCCGACTCAGTGTCTGTTATCCCCCAAATACATGCATTCGCTTGCAAGCAAGCTTGCAGCGATGCATGTGCTTGGGCGATTATCACGCAAAAATTTACCCCGCGCTATGTGGAGTAGCGCGGGGCTGTTAGAGAAAGGAGTCGATTATAAATTCCATGTACGCGAATTTATGTTTCGTTGTGGTTAGTTGTTGCTAACTACATGTTGTATGTTAACGTAAACTAACTAAAAAGTCAACCACTTTTTTCATATTTTTTACTTGTTGATAATTATTCTTAACTGGACGATATTCCTTGTGGATTACTCCGCTTGTTTGCTCTATTTCTGTGTTTTTTTCGGTGCATGACAGACACTTCCACAGTGACTGCAATCCCCGCCACAGCTTGACTTGCCGGCACGCTTATCCTTCACCATCCCCCGGATGACCAAACCAACCACCGCAACAACTACCAATAATATTAAAAATGTACCTAAATTCATTTCCACGACCTCCTTACAAGGTAATATTTATTGTATTTGCAAACCATATAAACCAATGGTGTAGATGGTTCATATGTTTCCATCTAATATCCATAATATAGAATATGTTTGTGGCTTAGAAGTTCTTGGTGTTCAACTCATTTACCCAGCCATGTTTGAACACGATGTTCAAACAAGCCGCCACTGAGCCATTGACGGCGAATTGGCGGCGTTGGCGTCCACTCACAATACTTACATTGAACACCTAGAACTTCTTAGCTACAATACATCCCTATATTATGGATATCAGATGGAAATATATGCACCTTCTATCTCATCTTTTCCATGGTTTACAAACACAATTCCCACATACTTAATATAGCACCGGATATGCTCCGGTGCTATACAATCTTTCTTGAAAACTATGAATTAGTTTGTCTTGATCTTTGCAAACTGTGCATTCTTGTTTGGTCTGAACAGCATATACAGGAAGAAGGCGATGATCAAGAACGCTACAACCGTTCCTACACCAAATGTACCTGCTGTAATGAGCACACCAATCTGATATACAACGAGTGATACAAGATAAGCAAGACCACACTGATATCCGATTGCGAACCAGAACCACTTTGCACTGTTCATCTCTCGCTTGATCGCACCCATTGCTGCGAAACATGGCGCACAGAGAAGGTTGAACAACAGGAATGACAAACCACTTGGCTCTGTAAACTTGCTTGCCAGTGTCTGGTAAACAGTTGCGTCTCCGCCACCGTACAGAATACCCATCGTACCAACGATATTCTCCTTTGCTACAAGACCGGTTACACTTGCAACCGTTGCCTGCCAGTTGCCCCAGCCCTGTGGCTTGAAGATCCAGCAGATTGCGTTACCGATCTTAGCGAGGATACTGTAATCCATCTGATCCTCTGAAAGCATTCCGAAGCTTCCGTCAACCCATCCGAAGTATGTTGTAAACCATACAACGATTGTAGAAAGAAGGATGATTGTACCGGCCTTCTTGATGAAGGACCAGCCACGCTCCCACATGCTGCGTAAAACAGCGCCAACCTTTGGCCAGTGGTAAGCTGGAAGCTCCATAACGAATGGAGATGTATCACCAGCAAACATCTTTGTCTTCTTCAGGATGATACCTGAACAGATGATTGTAATAACACCGATGAAGTAAGCACCGGTTGAAATGATTGCGGAACCATTGAAGATAGCACCAGCGATCATTGCGATAAATGGAACCTTTGCACCACAAGGGATAAAGGTTGTTGTCATAATTGTCATACGACGGTCTTTCTCGTTCTCAATTGTACGAGAAGCCATGATACCTGGAACACCACATCCCATACCTACGAGCATTGGGATGAAGGACTTACCAGACAAACCAAACTTACGGAAGATACGGTCCATGATGAATGCAACACGGGCAAGGTATCCACAGTACTCAAGGATTGCAAGAAGGATGAACAGTACCAGCATCTGAGGTACGAAACCAAGTACCGCACCAACACCGGCGATGATACCATCAACGATCAATCCCTGTAACCAATCTGCGCAATTTGCTTTCTCAAGTCCTTTTGATACAAGATCCGGAATAGAAGGAATAAATACGCCATAATCTGCAGGATCTGGCTCTTCACAACCATAAGACTTGTATGTATCAACTGCGCTCTGCAGATCTGCATATGTAGACTCTGTCTCGTCAGTTGCCAGTGTCTCCTCATCTTCTACAAGATAAGTTGCTGTTGTATTGGCATCAAATACTGTCAGCAGTTCGTCAGCAGCCTTTGCAGCGTTTGCTGGATCAAACTCATCTGACTCTGCATCCATAGCATCTGCAATATCACCAACTTCTACACCATTTTCTTCACCATAAGAGATGAATCCATCGATGATCTGCATTGCCTCTGCGTAAGCATCTGCATCGTCGCTGTAAGCAACGCCATCGTCATTCTTCTCCATACCAAACAAATGGAAACCATCACCAAACAGGTTATCATTTGTCCAGTCTGTTGCAGCAGCACCGACGGTCTGCATTGCAATGTAATATACTAAGAACATGACAATTGCAAAAATAGGAAGTGCCAAAATACGGTTTGTTACAATCTTGTCAATCTTATCAGATACAGAAAGCTTCTTTCCTGACTTTGCCTTCTTCAAACATTTTCCAATGATAGAAGAAATGTACGCATAACGCTCACTTGTCACGATTGACTCTGTATCGTCGTCAAACTTATCTTCCAGTGTCTTGATCTCTGCAGATACATCTGGGATAACTTTAAGCTGATCGCCAATCTTGCTATCTTTCTCAAGAACCTTGATTGCGAAGAAACGCTTCTGTGCTTCTGCTACTGAATCATCCAGCTTTGCTTCCACTGCATCAATAGCAGCTTCCACTGCATCGTCAAACTTATGTACACGTGCAACGGCTTTCTTTGCCTTTGCAGCTGCAACTGCCTTGTCTGCAGCTTCCTTAATTCCTTCGCCCTTCAAAGCGGAGATCTCAACGACTTCACAGCCAAGTGCATTGGAAAGTGCCTTGATATCAATCTTGTCGCCGCTCTTTCTGACTACATCCATCATGTTGACAGCCATAACAACTGGGATGCCAAGCTCGATGATCTGTGTAGACAGATACAGGTTACGCTCCAGGTTCGTACCATCAATGATATTGATGATTGCGTCTGGATGCTCACCGATCAGATAATTTCTTGCTACAACTTCCTCCAATGTATATGGAGAAAGAGAATAAATACCAGGTAAGTCCATGATGGCAACATCTTTATGTCCCTTTAACTTACCTTCCTTTTTTTCTACCGTAACACCTGGCCAGTTACCAACATACTGGTTTGCGCCGGTCAAGGCGTTAAACAATGTCGTTTTACCGCAGTTCGGGTTACCTGCGAGTGCAATTGTAATTGCCATGATTTCTCTCCTTATCTTTCTTACATTTCACGCAATCGTAAATATAATACAGTTGTCCATGATTGTAATTCTTCACAGACCCGCTCTCGCTCGGTTCAGCACGCAGTGGTACTAAATTCACTCCAACTAGTTGTCGTTCATTAAGTACCAGCGTGCTTCAACGGTCTGTTTTAGAATTACAATCACGTCCAACCTGTATACCATATTTACGATTATGTGAGAATTACTCTACTTCGATAATCGCTGCATCTGCCTTACGAACAGACAGCTCATAATTACGAACTGTAATTTCAACCGGATCTCCAAGTGGAGCTACCTTACGCACGTAGATCTCAACGCCCTTTGTGATACCCATATCCATGATTCTTCTCTTGATAGGGCCTTCGCCTGCGATCTTTGTTACCTTTACGGTCTCCCCTACTTTTACCTGATTCAATGTCTTCATTGTTTCACTTCCTCTCTTACGAATACGTTCTTCTAGGCTACCTGGATTTTACTTGCCATGTCACGACCAAGAGCCACTCTTGAATCTTTCACCTTCAAAATCATGTTTCCGCCCAGCGAAGATACAACGGTTACAACTGTACCGTCCACAAAGCCGAGGTTCTCAAGGAATTTACGAACTTCCTCTTTTCCCCCCACTTTCACGATGGTTTTTGGTTCTCCTTCTTCTACCATTGACAGTGGCATAAAAATCACTCCTTTTCTGTAGTATTCATACTTTATTTCAGGTTAGTTTAGAACAACTAACTTTCTGTCGACACAATATTAGCCCAAACTAACTATTTTGTCAATAAAAAATACATCGGATTTTTATATTTGTATTTCTTATTTATAAAGCATTTTTGCAAAGCGTTTGCAAACCTGTAAAATTTGTGTTAGTATTCAGACATAGCGACGTTAACAGCACTTATTATGTAAAGGGGATTGGTTTATGAAAATACAGGAATCAGCCGAAGATTACCTGGAGGCAATTTTATTTCTCGGCAAATCACACGAGCACGTTCGTTCGATTGATGTCGTACACCATCTTGGATTATCCAAGCCGAGTGTCAGCGTGTATCTGAAGAACCTCCGTGTAAACGGATATATAAATGTCGATGACAAAGGATATTTATCACTCACAGAGGAAGGCATGAAGATCGCATCCAAGATCTACGAGCGGCATGAAACGCTTGCCCATCTTTTTATGTCTCTTGGTGTGAACGAAGAGACTGCTTACGAGGATGCCTGCCGAATCGAACATGACTTGAGCGATGAAACATTTCAGGCGTTAAAGAATCATTACATCAATCACATGAGTCAGGCATAAATGACCGCATGAAAATATTGTTCAGATAACGATATATTACATAAAAAGCACGATTTGATTCACATCAAACCGTGCTTTCTTATTTTAATTTCCAGATTCAAGTCCTGACTATGCTTTCCCGACTTCCAGCTGCCGCGCGACCTTGCGTTTACACAGGAAGAACGCCGGAATCAGGAATGCATCCGCAAGCAGCCATGCGAGCGGGCTGGAATAGCAGGCTCCGAGATAGCCAAACGCCGGCACGAGCAGCATACCCGCGATACCGCGCGCGATCATTTCCATCACACCTGCGATAATGGCGAGTGATGAAAATCCCATACCTTGAATTGTAAAGCGAACCGTATTGACCAAGGTAAGCAGACAGTAAAATGCCGATACAATGATCAAAAACTGTGTTGAATTCTGCATGATAACCGGATCCTTCTCATCTAAGAACAGCATTGTAAGCTGGTCTCCGAACAACTTCACTACGATTACCATCAGTCCAGACACGATAAATCCAATGATACATGCGGCACGCAGACCTTTCCCTACACGATCCAGCTTCCTTGCTCCGATGTTCTGTCCGGCATACGGTGCCATCGTCTGACCAAGCGCATCAAACGGACACGCAAGAAATATATTGATCTTCGAGCCGGCTGTCATAGATGCAACATAGATGGAACCTAGTCCATTTACCGCTGTCTGCAGAATTACCGAACCGATTCCCGTGATGGAATACTGCAGTCCCATCGGAATTCCAACACCCGTCAATTTTCCTGCCAGATGTCTCTCCAGCTTCCAGTCTCCCTTCTCCATCGCAAGAATATCGAATTTTTTCTTAATATATATAATGCTGATCACACCTGATACGCCCTGGGAAACAACGGTTGCAAGCGCCGCACCATCGACGCCCATCCTGAACACTATGATGAGCAGCAGATCCAGACCGATATTGATGGCAGACGAAATCGCAAGGAAGATAATCGGCGATTTGCTGTCTCCCAGCGCACGCAGGATAGCTGCCGTCATATTGTACAGAATCGTACACGGAATTCCCGCAAAGATTATAAATATGTAAATATATGCGTATTCAAATATATTCTCCGGGGTGTTCATCCATGTTAAAACCGGGCGGCAGAACAAAAGCATCAGAGTTGTAATTACAACGCTGAAAAATGTACACAGCCACACAGAATTTGTCACCATCTTCCGCAGCAGCGGAAAATCCTTGGCACCAAAGCTCTGTGAGATCGGAACCGAGAATCCACTGCAAAGTCCCATACAAAATCCAATGACAATAAAATTCAGACTGCCTGTCGAGCCAACGCCTGCAAATGGATCCACGCCCAGATATTTTCCTACGATCATCGTATCAACCAGACTGTAAAACTGCTGGAACAACAGTCCCAGAAACATCGGAAATGCAAATCCGAGAATCAGTTTCATCGGCGATCCTACGGTCAGATCTTTCGCCGGGCTGGATGATTTTTTCATTTCTTTTTTCTCTTCTGACATCTTCCAGATTCCTCCTAATTATATCTCTCAAATCTTGTACATACATCTGTGCATGGCAGTTTTTGCACATAAAGAAATCGCCATAAGCAAATACAGGCGTTGCTCACAGCGATTTCTATTCATTCCTCGTTATAAGAGAACGATTTTTATCCGATTAATCCAGATGCTCTTTGATTGCAGCAAGCAGCTCATCGTAAGTCTCATATGCTGCAAGCTCCGGATTATCCTTCTTGATCTGTTCTGTACTCTTAAACAGGAAGCCTGCCTTGCTAGCCTTGATCATACCAAGGTCGTTATAACTATCTCCACTGGCGATGGTCTCAAATCCGATCGACTGTAATGCCTTAACCGTTGTCAGCTTTGACTGCTCACAACGCATCTTGAAGCCTGTGATTTCTCCACTTTCTGCAACCTCCAGAGAGTTACAGAAAATCGTCGGCCAACCAAGCTTCTTCATCAGTGGTGTTGCAAACTGTGCAAAGGTATCACTGATAATGATTACCTGTGTCAAACTGCGCAACTCATCTAAGAATTCCTTTGCACCCGGAATCGGATCAATCTTCGCGATTGTCTCCTGAATCTCTTTCAAACCAAGTCCATGCTCCTTCAGGATGCCAAGTCTCCATGTCATCAGCTTATCATAATCTGGTTCATCTCTTGTTGTCTTTTTCAGTTCCGGAATTCCACTTGCCTCCGCAAATGCGATCCAGATCTCTGGTACCAATACGCCCTCTAAATCTAAACATACAATATTCATTGCCATAACTCTATCCTCCGTTTTTTATTTTTATCATCCATTTAACCTGATGTTAAATTTTCTATTGAATTACGATATACGGGTGCATATCTTTCGATAATTCTGCCAGATATGCAAGCACCATATCCTCCGTTGTTGCAATGCATCCCAGTGTCGGCTGCTGCCCCACATGGAAGAAAATCGCCGAACCACGCCCCGGCTCCACCGGATTCTGATTGTACTCCACGACAAATCCATATTTGTAAGCATCCGTGTATTCAATCATACGTTCTGCACTCTGCCAGGTCTTTTCTCCATCAAGTTCTATGCGTTGATTATATAATTCACTGTCCTCATCGTCAACCCAATATGTATTTTCTGTAATTTGAAATGTTGAAAGACCCGTTTTCGGTTTCTCTTCTATATAAAATGCTTCGCCGATTGGAAATACCCCGGCAGGTGTCATCCGGCTTCCCTCATAAGACTCCCGGCTCACACCATTTGCCCCGACATAGCCCTCGGTTGTCAGTCCGGTATCCGTCCATTTTCCGTCCGTATCACAGATATACATGGATATCGTCGCTTTATCGTGATCTGCATCTACGACAACCAGTTGTCTGCAGGAAACCTCCGCCAGTTGTGCATAGCTAACCAGACTCCGATTCAAAATCTCTGTCAAAGCTTCCGGCTGTGCCTCATCAGGAACCGCCGCATCTGTCCCAGTCGCATCTTGGGCTGTATGCATCTGCTCCTCCATCGGCGTTGCCACATCCCCTGCCGTTGCATCTGCAGTCGCAGTCACCTCCGTGGCTGCCATCTGTGCGTGTTTCTTTTTCTGCTGATTGTGTGTGAGATTTGCGATTACAATTCCCAGAACTGAACCGATCAAAAGCCCCATCAACATACAGAACAACATCCGCAAATTCTTCATAGATACCCCCTAATTCAATGTAATCTCAATATGTGGATTCATGTTTCCATCCAACAGTTTCAACAATTCTGTCATATTTTCTGCTGAAATATCAATACAGCCTGCTGTCTCACTGACATTGCTATAATTTCCACAGATCGTAATGACTGAGCCTTTTCCCGGTGTCACGCCATCCGAAGACAAGCCATCTCCATTATGTTCGATAAAGATAATTGCATTTAATTTTCCGTTTACGATATTGCTTCCGACATGATCAACACTCACATCGCCTACCGTATTCGTATCGACAAGTGTGTTATACAGTTCGGATTCTGCATCATCTACGATTGCGGCTGAGTCACTTGCCAGTTTAAAATTCATGTTATTTTTCGGATCAACATTTGCCATCACAAAGCCAAGCTTAAACGTTCCCATCGGTGTGACACCTTTTCCTTCTCCGTAGTCAGAACCGATTCCATTTCTGCCAAGCACACATGCAACAGAATATTTGTTAACCCAGTCGCCATGTTCCCAGTTATAAACGGTCAGCGTTCCAGATGTGCTTCCCGCATGTGCGGTTACCGTAATCTTCTGGGAATATTCATATGGACATTCCGCTTCCTCTGTGGTTGCTTCAGTCATCTCCTCTGTCGTCGTTGCTTCGGTCGTTACCTCCGTGGTTGTTGGCGCCGCGGTTGTCGTTTCTTCCTCCTGATTGACTGGATGGATCAATACAACATAGATTGCAACAGCCGCACCTATGATCAGCACAATCAGAATTGGCAGTAAAAACCGCAACATCAAGGACGCCTTCTGCGTCTCCCTTGTCACTTTTTCTTTTTTCGGTTGCAGATGCATCTCTTCCTGTGTATTATATGCATCCGCCTGCTGTACATTTCTTCGGTGATTGACCAGATCTGTTGGTTGCTGCGCCGGTGACTGTCTCCTTGGCTGCTGTACCAATGGCTGCCCGCAAGTTGGCTGTTTCGATGATTGCTCCTGTTTCTGCGCGTACATTGGCTGCATCGATGGTTGCTCTGTTTCCCGTACATACATCTGCTGCCCGGTTCCTACCGTTGGCTCCTGCAAAATATCCGCAAGCATCTGTAATTCCTCTGCAAATTCCAATGCCGTCGCATAACGTCTCGCCGGATCTGGTTCACACGCTTTCTGGATAATCTCGTCAAACACACCACTGATGCCCTGTTTCGGAATCAGCGATTTCATCAGCATGCCGAGTGCATACACATCCGTCCCTGCATGGTAAGCGCCACCCTGTGTCAGCTCCGGTGCAACAAATGTCGGGATTGTCCCCTCCGGATATTGCCGCACGTTCTCATACCCGATCAACTGATAATTTCCGGGTGACACAACCAAGATATTCCCCGGCTTTACATCCCCATGCACACGTCCCTGCTGGTGGATCACGGAAAGCGCTTCCGCAATCTGCGCACCCATACGTGCAAGCTCTGCTTCCTGCATCGGCATCTGTGCAATATATTGTTCCAAAGTCAATGGATAATTCATCCTATGTCTCCTTTTTATCATATTTAAACTAGGCATAGTTTACCACCATTTATCCCAGTTGACTAGCCGCTATCTTGAATTTATATATATTTGCTTTACCGGAAAAATGTGGTATTCTATATATTGTTATTTGTTTCCTTTTTGCGTTTGTTATGATTTGAAACAAACGCATTCACAGAAGATATGAGGATTTACTATGCGAAAGATTATCATATTTTTTATTATTCTGACGATCATCGGCACGGTCAGTCTCGTCGCGATCAATCTGCGGAAGGATTCGTCCCATACAGATGATACCTCCGAGGCAGAAATCTCACAGCCGATCGACCTTTCCGGGCTGGATTCCTATCAGCCAGTTAGTGGCAGCGTTGCAACGGTAACCAACGCCGGGGCAGATGAAAAACCAGCTTCCCAATCCTTTACCATCAGCATGAATTTCGTCGGCGATATCATGCTCGCGGGTAACGACACCGCTACCAGCAGCATCGACGCCATGGCGAACAGCCAGCCGAGCACGTATTTCTTCGAAAATGTACGGGATTATTTCTTAAATGATGATATCACAATTGCGAATTGTGAAAATGTTTTCTCCGACAATGACAATCTGGCGAAAACGGATAAGGGCGAAGCCGCCGCACTCGAACAATACAATAATGCGGTTGCGGAATATAACTCTGCAGTTGCACTTGCACAACAATCCGGAACGACTGTCAGCATGGAGAAGCCGGAATATACCTTCCGTGCATTCTGGTTCCGCTCCCACGCTGCAACTGCCAAGCTCCTGCCGGAAAATGGCGTCGATATTGTCTCGATTGACAACAACCACACTTATGATTTCGGCACCGATGGCAACATGGATACGCGTGCTGCCTTAGATGTGGCAGGTGTTGACTGGGGCAAGGACGGAAAGATCGTCTACAAGGAAATCAATGGTTTCAAGATTGCATTTGTATTCGGAAGCATGTACTCCGCCGGAGCTGAACAGGCAATGTTAGTGGATCTGGAAGAGGCAAATGCAAACAGTGATTATCAGGTTGTATATTTCCACGGCGGTGAAGAGAAGGTACACGCCTACGAGGACTGGAAACAGGCATCCTGCCATAACTTAGTCGACCACGGTGCCGACCTCGTCATCGGTTCCCACCCACATGTCTTACAGCCGATGGAGACTTACAACGGTGTGAACATCGTATATTCACTGGGGAATTTTATCTTCGGTGGAAATAATTACCCGGAGAACCGGACTTTGATCTATAACCAGACTTTGACGATCACACAGGATGCAGCGACTGGAGGTTTCACTGTAGCGAACACGGACGTCACCCTGGTTCCGTGCTATGTCTACACCGGGGAATCCAACAACTACCAGCCTGCCGTCATTGAAAACGAGACGGACAAGCAGCTTGTAATTGACTTTATGCAAGGAAAGCGGGAACTGCCTTACTAGGCATCCCGCTTTTTTCTTCGATACTTTTTTCTTTTTTTGCGCACAGTCTTGCCGCGTTTTGCTGCCTGTGCCTTACGGAATTCCTGAATCTCCGCAAGCATCGCGGTGTAATCCCGCTCAAATAGCGCATCACTGATTTCCTTATGAACCACCTCGACCGGTAACCGGTCTACAATGATTGTACGGACAAAATCCTTGCTTTTCTGCTTGTACATCGGCAGTCCGTATTTCTCCTGAATATGGGCAAGCTCCGGGCGCCACAGCACACGGATCGTCCGAAGAAGCTGCGCATACGGATTGTCCTGCATCTCCCGCACAATATAGAAATCCACATGATCTTCTTGCTGTTCTACCGACACGATCCCCCAGTGTGCTGGCACATGCTCCGCGACGTGACTCGCATGTGAGCTCCCGACAACCACGATATTCGCATCGAAATACAGATCATAGTCTGCGACCTGCCGCTCCAACCGCGTGTATGTATCCGCGTCACTTTTTATCTCGATTCCAACGATTTTTTCAGGAATCACCATCACAACATCCGCCCGCGAACGCCCGACGGTTTTCTCCTCCAAGATGCGCACCTTGCCGTACCGCTCTTCGAGGAACTCAAATAACGGTTCCCGTATATCTTTATCCAGTAACATCGTATGTTCCATCCTGTTTTTCTAGCACATTCTGAACACCATTTTAACAAGATCTTACATCAAAAACAAGAGTCCGAGGAACATCCCTGCACCGATTACATTTGCCTTCGCAGGAAGCTTCGTCGGCAATGTAACGACAGCTAACGGAAGCAGATTGAAGATACATGCCCATCTTGGCATCCCCCGAAACGAAACACTCGACTTCTCATAATCCTTCAAGTCCGTCAGGTTCACCTTGCCATTCGGTGCATAGGTGAGCAGCCAGTCCGATGCTCCACAGAAAATATGTCCGATCAATCCCAACAATAACATGAATTTCATTTGTTCTTCCCTCCCACAGTGTTGGTCTATATGCGATTTATACAGCATGCACCAAGTGCAGAGTCAAGGAGAATTTATGACTTTAAATATATTTTCCCGTAATACTGTCTTTATTTGCTGCGATCTGCTTCGGTGTTCCAACCGCAACAACACGGCCACCGGCGGCACCACCGCCCGGTCCCATGTCTATCACATAGTCGGCGTTCCGGATCACATCTAAATCATGCTCGATCACAAGCACGGTTGCACCCTGATCGACAAGCGCCTGAAATACGCCAAGCAATGTCTGCACATCCAGCGGATGCAGCCCAATCGTTGGCTCATCGAATACAAAGACCGAATCCGCCTGTCCTTTTCCCATCTCGCTGGCAAGTTTCAACCGCTGTGCCTCTCCACCAGACAGGCTCGGCGTCTCCTCGCCCAGCGTCAGGTAACCGAGTCCCAGATTCTTCAATACCTGCAGGCGCTGGCGCACGACCTTCCACTCCGCCGCTGCTTCCAACGCAGTATTCACATCCATATCCATCAACTGTGGCAGGGAATACTTCGCTCCCTGTTTCGTCTCATAGCCGATCTGCCATGCTTCCTTCCCATACCGTGATCCGTTGCATTCCGGACATGGTACATCCACGTCTGGCAGGAATTGCACATCAAGGCTGATCTGTCCTGTTCCATCACACACCGGACATCGCAGCTTTCCGGTATTATAGGAGAAATCGCCTGCCTTATAGCCCGCTTCCTTCGCATCTGGTGTCTTTGCATATATCTTCCGCAGTTCATCGTGTACATTCGCATACGTTGCGACTGTCGACCGCACATTGATTCCGATTGGCGATGCGTCGATCAGCTTCACATGTGCGATTCCCTCTGCCGAAATCTGCTTTACATGTGCTGGTAGCGTGGCTCCCTGCAGGGATGCTTCCAAGCCTGGAATCAGGCTTTCTAAAACCATCGTTGTTTTTCCAGAGCCAGACACTCCGGTTACTACGGTCAGACGCCCCTTCGGGATATCCACTTCCAATGGTTTGACTGTGTGAATCGCATCCGTCGACAGATGCAGTGTTCCAAAGTCAAACTTTTCCTCCGCGCGCGCCTGCTCACGCACACGCATATCCGCCTTCTGCGCCAGAAATGGTCCTATCATCGAATCCGGATTTGCGATAATCTGCGGAATATCACCCTGTGCGATCACATAGCCACCACCGGCACCTGCCTCTGGTCCCATCTCAATAATCCAATCCGATTCCGATAAGATCTGTGTATCGTGGTCGACCAGAAGCACCGAATTTCCGTCTGCAACAAGGTCATGCATAACAGCATTCAAGCCTTGAATATTCGATGGATGCAGTCCGATCGACGGCTCGTCCAATACATATAATACACCGGTTGTACGATTCCGCACGGCGCGTGCAAGCTGCATCCGCTGCCGTTCCCCCGTCGAAAGTGTAGATGCTACACGATCAAGCGAAAGATAAGAAAGTCCCAAATCCATCAACCGTCTGGCTACGGTCTGGAACGACTCACAGATTGCCTCTGCCATCGGCCGCATCTCCTCCGGCAAAGAATCCGGCACACCAGCTACCCAGTCGACCAATTCCCCAAGCGTCATCTTACAGGCTTCATCCAATCCAATTCCGCGCAGCCGTGGTGCCCGCGCCGCTTCAGAAAGCCGGCTGCCACCACATGCCGGACATACCTCTTCCTTAAGGAATTTCTCAACACGCTTCATGCCCTTTTCATCCTTCACCTTCGCCAAGGCATTTTCCACTGTATAAATGGCATTGTAATATGTAAAATCAAGTTCACCCGCCTGATTCGATTTTTTCGCCTTATATAAAATATGCTTTTTCTCCGCCGGTCCATGATAGACAATGTCTTTCTCCCGCTCCGTCAGCTCACGAAATGGAACGTCTGTACGCACGCCCATCTCCCGGCAGACATCTGTCATCAAAGACCACATGAGACTGTTCCAAGGTGCAACGGCGCCATCGTCAATGCTGATGGAATCATCCGGCACAAGCGAATCAATATCCACCGTTCGGACACTGCCAGTTCCGCCACAGTTCGGACACGCCCCCTGCGAATTAAATGCCAGTTCCTCCGCACTTGGTGCCTGCACCTTCGCCCCGCACTCCGGACACAAAATCTCCTGTTCTGCTGCCACCTTTAATGTGGGTGGCACATAATGTCCGTTCGGGCAGCGATGGGATGCCAGCCGGGAATACATCAACCGCAGGCTGTTCAAAAGCTCCGTCCCGGTTCCAAATGTACTGCGAATCCCCGGAATGCCCGGCCGCTGATGCAGTGCCAGTGCTGCCGGTACATATAACACTTCATCCACCTTTGCCTTTGCCGCCCCAGTCATCCGCCGCCTTGTATAAGTCGACAACGATTCCAGATATCGTCTGGAACCCTCAGCATACAACACGCCAAGCGCAAGTGATGATTTGCCCGACCCGGACACACCTGCAATCCCAACGATCTGATGTAATGGCACATCCACATTGATATTCTTCAAATTATGTACGTTTGCGCCTCGTACTACAATCTTCTTCGGTTCATTCTCCGTCATGTTCGTTCCTCTTTTCGTCCAAAGATCCAGTCAATCTGTATTTCTAAATTTTATTTACTCAGCCGTGCCGCCCTTTGCAACATACTCAGCAAGTGTCAGGTTCTCCGCCTTCATCCGTCTCACTCCTCCATCTTCAAAATTTTCTTCGCACTTTCCGTAATGCTCTTATAACTCTCGCAGAATTCCTTCAAATGCTTCGCCCCCGCATCGGTCACCGAATAATATTTCCGGATCGGTCCAAGCGGGGATTTCTCTTTGCGGCACTTAATATAGCCGTTCTTCTCCAGCCGCGTAAGCACCGGATACATCGTTCCTTCTCCAAGCTCAGTGAATCCAGATTCCGTCAGCCGTTGCAGAATCTCATAGCCGTATGTCTCATGTTCCGCAATCACCGATAGCACGCATCCTTCCAGAATTCCTTTCATTAATTGTGTATCTATCATGATAGCTCCTCCATTATGGGGCAGTTTTCGTATTTCTTCTACCGCACTACTTTGTATCGCCAAGTAGTATGATAAGAAAATACCACAGCTACTTTGTATTGTCAAGTAGCTGTGGTATTATAAATTTATTTATTTTCTTCCTTCTTCAACCAGACGGTTGACTTTTCCAGATCATATGCCCTCGTATAACCGTCATCGTCATATAACTGATAGGTGCTATTCGCATATCCAATCAGTTGCAGGCTGTCCATATCAATCTCATCCACGCACTCTGCAGCATCCACAAGCGGAATGCACTTGCCTTGGCGGATAAATAAGATAACCTCATTCAACGGAACCTCGACAAAATGATGTCCCTTCGGCATTTCCGTCTGTTCGATTTTTCCGTCCGGACAGAAACGGACAAGCATCATCGCTTCCGGCAGGTACACATATCTGCCGATTGCATTCTGCGTATACACAGGTGCGATCATGATTTCATTTCCGAGCATCAACTGATCTTCCACATTTACAGCCATCCGATCTTCCGGATACTCAAATGCAAGCGGCTTAAACATCATGTCATCGGTCAGTGCAGCCTTCATATATTCGCTGTAAATGTATGGAATCAACCGATACCGCACACCGATTATATGCCGGAAATCCTCAATGTGTTCAAACTGGTAACACTCCTGTTCTCTTGTGTTCTCGCAGGAATGATCCCGCATAAGCGGCGTAAATACACCGAGCGCCAGCCAGCGGAGCAGCAGATCCCGTGTCGTGTTACAGCCAAAGCCACCCAGATCGGCACCGGTATATAAGAACCCGCACATATTCAAGGATGGCAGCATCTTCAGATTCAGCAGAATATGTGACCACCAGGATTTATTATCACCGGTCCAGATTCCACCGTAGCGATGCATGCCAATGTAGGATGAACGTGAGAACAACAGGCAACGCTTATCCGGCGAAATCTCACGAAGTCCTTCCCCCGCTGCACGCGTCATGTTATATCCAAACAGATTGTGCACCTGATCATGCCGCACCATCTTGCCATCTACATTGTGATACATAGATGCATAGTCTTCCGCGTTGTTCGCAAGGCCGGTCACCTGCGCCCCGATCGCCCATACGTCCTGCACGGTTTCCTCTTTGTCGATGAACGCTTGCATCGCTTCCTTTACATCTTTTACACCCTCCGGTGTGAAAAAGATCGCCGGTTCATTCATATCGTTCCAAAATCCCTCTATGCCGGCATCCGTCAGGCGCTTATATTTCTCTCCAAACCATTTTCTGGCATCCGGATTTAATACATCCGGAAAATGTGTATATCCGGGCCAGACAGCGGCTACGAAATCACTTCCGTCCTGTCTCTTACAGAAATAATTCTTCTCGACTCCTTCCTCGTATACATCATATCCCTCTTCGATTTTTACGCCTGCATCAATGATCGGAACAAGCCGGATATGATCCTTCTTCAGGTTCTCTACGTACTGCGGGAAATCACGGAACTCCTCATTTACCGTAAAATCTTTATAGTTATCCATATAGTCAATATCCATATAAACCATATCTAGCGGAATATGATTTTCCCTATATTTTTCTGCCACCGTAACAAAATCCTCCGGCGTTTTATATCCCCAGCGGCTCTGCCCGAATCCAAACGCGAATTTTGGCGCAATATAGCTTCTGCCAATCATCTTCCGAAACTGCTTTGTAATATCGTATGGATTTTCGCCTGTGATAACATACAGATCAAGATCCGCCCTTTCACAGAAGATATGAAGCCCGTCCGATCTTGTGTAACCGACATCAAAGGTAAGTGTTGACGGATAATCAAGGTAAAGTCCAAACGTCTGCTCCCCTGACACAATAATAAAATTATGAGAAGCATACAGCGAATATACATCCTCATGATGATGGGGATTATCTGAATTGTTGCTGATATACTGGTAGCCGCGTTTGTTGATGCCACGGTTTGCTTCACCGAGTCCATATACGACATCCTCATCACGAAGCTTATAAGTGAAAGAAAATCCTTCCTGTAAATGAATGGTGCCAAACTCCGGCATTCCTTCCGATGCTGCAAATTGCTCTGTCACTGATTCTGTTGGAAATGGGGTTCCATAGGTATATTTTTTAATCATTTCGCATTCTCCTTCCGATTGTTTTGTCTTGCGTTTTGTTAATATCATTATATTGTCAAGCAAACTGATATTCTTGCATTATCTTCGTTATTTTATGACACAATATTGACTTTTCTTAAAATATAGCCTATTTTAACTATAAGAACTTATGCAGACACCGGTCCGGCACGAGTCTACTTACAAAAAAGGAACGATTTTACGATATGAACCAGGACATTTCTCTAAAAGAAAATATTCATTACGGAACAAAAGAACATCCTATTTCCAAATTACATTTTGATACAGGGGCCGGTACACCCTATCCGGAATATTTCTTTGTTGCGCGCCACTGGCACCACTATATGGAAATTCTCTATATTGAGAAGGGGAGCTTTGAATTTGAAATCAATCTGCAGAGCTTTACTTTATCACAAGGAGATATCTGTATCCTGAATCCCGGCGACCTGCATCAGATCAAGGGGAATTCCTCCGATACCAAGCACAACGTAATCTTATTCGACCCGTGTATTCTGGATTTTTCCTATGAAGATGAAATGCAGGAAAAATGTATCAGACCACTGATAAACCAACTGGCTCTATTGCCAAATATCTACCATTGCGGTTCATCCATCCATGCCGCCCTTTCACCTAAAATCAAGGCTCTTATGGATACTGCCGCAGAAATGGATTCCTGCTGGTATATGACAAGCAAACTACTGATTCTCGATATTATATCATCCATTTATACAGCCAATCTCATGCAATCAGTCCAAAATGCACACGCACAGACAAACCAAAAGAAAATACAGAACTATAAGTCTGTCATCTCGTATATGGAGCATAATTATAACCAGCCGATCACATTGCAGGACCTGGCGGATACCATCCCATGCAACAGCCAGTACCTCTGCCGTTTTTTCAAAGATATTGCAGGTGTTTCTCCGATTCAGTATCTGCTTAATTACCGCATTCAAAAGGCATGTATTCTGCTTGAAACGACAAACAATCCAGTGCTTGATATCGCACTGGATTGCGGATTTGAAAATGTCAGTTATTTTATTCGCAAATTTAAAGAAATTATGTGTTGTACGCCCAAAGCCTATCGGAACAAACATACGCAAAGGTAATACAGGCGAATTATTCTCCGTGCTGCCATCCGATCGTTTATTATTCCCTGGATGGCAGGCAATTCTGCGGCTGGATGTTCCCGCTTCCACCGTATCGCCCGGATCTTTCTGCAGTGCTCCAAGGGCACCGTTCGATATTCTTCCCAGATTTTTCACGGTCCTTCCACCTATGGACGAAGTAAACTTACAGGAAGCCTCAAAGCTTTCCGGGTGCAATCCGTAGCATTCTGTCAAGGCTGCCTGCGAAGCACCCCAGACATCCCGAGCTTCATTTATAATCATCTGTTTTTTTGTCTTATCGATATACCCAAGCAATGTCGGAACCAGAAACGCCATTTTCCGCCTTATGCATGGGAGCGAACACGCACTGTGTTTATTCAGTGCAGGATTTTCGGCCATGATTTTCTGAGCGCCACATAGGAGATTAGAAAGTTTGCAAGCCAGCCGGCCGGCACGGCAAGCCAGACAAATGCAATTCCAAACCTCGGTGCACAAATCAAAGCAACCGCCAGACGGATCGCAAGATTTACCATATTGGCAACCAGAAACGGCCGCATGATTCCGAGTCCCCGAAGGACTCCATCTGTCGCCATCTTGATACCCATGAAGATGAAAAAATACCCAAGCCATCTCATATAATCCCCGGATACCTGATATGCAAAAGCAGTTCCGTCTTTCCCCAGGAACAACGAGGAAATCTGCGTATGCAGTGTTTCAATGACAACAAAAGCAAGGATTGCAAAACTCGCATCTAACACCAATGCAGCATGATAGCCCTTCTTGATACGCTGTGGTTTCTTCGCACCAAGATTTTGGGAAACGTATGGCGACACCGCATTGCCAATAGATACAAATATCAGCGAAAAAACATTTTCTACCCTCATCGTTGCAGCATAACCGGCAAGTGCCTGTGTACCGAACGGATTTACAACTGCCTGTACAATCATCATACCGATTGACACGGTGGACTGCTGGAGAACCGAAGGAACGGCGATCCGAAGCATGGAATACAGCTCCTGCCGTTCAAACCAGCGAAAAGGGCTCTGATACTGCCTCATCCGATGAATAAAAATCAGGAAAGACAGCACTGCGGAAATTCCTTGTGCAATAAGAGTCGCAAGGGCTGCGCCGAACACGCCCAGACCCAGGCCGGCCACCATCCAGAGATCCATAAGAATATTCAATATCGACGATACGATCAGAAGCACCAACGGAATCTTCGACTCCCCGATGGAAGTAAACATAGTTGATAGAATGTTATACATAAACAGAAACGGAAATCCCATAAAATAGACCCGCAGATACAGCACCGCATCATCCAGTATATCCGCTGGTGTGTGTAATAACCGCATCATCAAATCAGAAAAGCAAAATCCAAGGACACTCAGAAGTATACTCAAGCTTAGAAAACTGATCAACGATGTTGATACTATTGTTTTCATTTTTCCATAATTTCTGGCACCAAAATAACGGCTCACAAGCACACCGGCACCTACACCAGCGCCCAATGCCACACAAATAAAAACATTGGTAAGTGCTGCACAGGCACCAACTGCCGCAAGCGCGGAGGAACCAACAAACTGACCAACGATTATGGAATCGGCCATATTATATACCTGCTGGAAGAAGCTGCCGAGAATCATAGGCATTGCAAATACGGTCAACGCTTTCAGAGGTGCATCTGTAATTAAATATTCATCTTTTGACATTATTGTTTCCTCCTGAACTTTCCCGGTCTGTTCATAATGTCTTTTTTAATCTTTCCAGATCATCCGCATCCGGGTGGGATAAAGCGTGATCAAAATTCTCAATCAGCATATCAAGATTCGCCGGATGTTCCGGATTCTCTTTCATTTTGATATAACGGTCGCGCACAGACTGTGGCATCCTTCCCTGACACATATACGCTCCGATAACCTCATTGCTGGAATCAATAGATTGTCTGACCTGCTCAAGAATTTTGCTAAAATATGTGTCACTTCCACCGAAGCCGGCTGTTCCAAACAAAAAAATCTTCTTATTTTTTAGTTTCGATAACAATTCTAATGTCTTATTATCTGCGTTTCCTTTGTCCGTCCAAAAACCGATATACAGCAAATCAGATTCCGGTACCTGTAATTCATTCCCGCCAAAATAATCACACATATCCTGAGGCAACGTTTCATGGATTGTGTCTGCCAGTTTCTTTGTATTACCGGTTACGCTGCTGAAAATTATTGAATAATTATTTGTTGTCATCCTTCATTATCTCCCTTCATTTCCTGCTGACTTCTATTGGAGTAACATAATTGAAGTATACCGGTGTCCCAACCTCGATCAGATTCCCGTCCAGATCATAGAACCGTATTACTTTCTGTCCCCAGCTATGTGTCATCAATTTGCTGACATATTCAGTCTCAGGATATAGCTGTTCCAGTTTCTCCGCAAATGCCTCAATATCCGTCTCCTCGAAGTAAAGCTCGCTATGATTATTCCTTGGCAAAACCTCTTTGTTCAAAGACTCTGTCCAACACGCTTCCTGCTGCAGGACAAGCCCTTCTGTCAGAATCATATTTTCATCGTTGTCTAATAGCATATCCAGTCCAAATAAGTCGTGATAATATTTTCTTGCACGCGCTATGTCTTTCACGACAATGAGTATATTTCTTAATTTCATATTTGCTTCTCCTTATAATGCAGAAACTTCTATTCCACATTTCTCGCAGATTTTCTGTAGCTTCTCCAGTTTCGTTGTCATCACCGTCATAGATTTAAGATTCGGAAACTGACGCAATTCCGCCTCGGTCAGCTTATCTATATCAAATCGTTCATCCTCACCATCCCATAATGGTGCAATATTTTGATATATCTCATTTCCACCGTCCATGCATATCGCCGTAACCTTATCGGCATACGCTACCGATATCGGCAAATCCTTGAAAAACTGCAAGGCAACCCTGACATTTTTCTCTGTTTCCAGATTCCAATGTGCTTTCTTAAAATCCATATACTCATAAATATCAAAATATGGCTTTAAGATTTCCTGCTCATACATTAGCTCATTGATCACAGACAATTTGAAATTAAAGGTATCGAATGAAAGAGCCTCCTCATCGGTATTCTGTATTGCATAATTCTGTGTCGCCTTCGGTTTCCTTGGTTTATATGCAATATCCAAGGATTTCAGAAACCGGTTGCCCGCATAGTTTGGCTCGTCATCCTTGCCTCCGACATATGCACCAACATGTGCCATTTCAAGCTCCCCATCCGCCGTACGAATACACTCCTGATAGCATCCCATAAATCGATTTAGAACATCATGTTCTTTCTGCTTTCCGAAGAAGGTTACATTTCCGACATAATGCTGTGCTGGCCTGATATCCGCATTAGGAAGTTCGTTCGCTACATGCAAATATACGCTCGTAATCCGATGCTCCGCGTCCTTGTATGCCCGCTGCTTTTTCAACCACACAACATTTCCCTCTTCAAAATAAATTCCCAGCTCATCATATATGTAACAACTCCGATTCTGCTCATTCTTCTCGATCCGCGCTTCTCCGAGTACGGACTTGACTTCCTCGTAAGACATTGGAAATGTGAGTACGCTTCCATTGATCGTTATTTCGTTGTCTAAGATATCAATATGATTCATAGATATAGGTTTCCTTTCAAATTTTGTACAATCAAATAACACGCATATCTGGATAATTCGTAATCTTTTGTTGATTTATGTGTTGCACCTGCTTCTACGATTTTGCTGACCTCAGCAAAATCGTCTGTAACTCTATGTCCGCTATTCTCGCAAGAAATCATGGCTCTTTTTATTACTTTTTCAAAAAAGATCCAACATATTATCCAGATAAATCGCTTCCCTCACATGAATCTGATACTCCGGCTTCGTCATGTAATAAAGCAGGAATTCCAACACCAACGCACTTCCCAGCCCACGTCCTTCAATCTTGAAATTGGAAAATCCCATCGGCAGATAGACGTCTTTTATCGCATCAACTCCGATAAATCCCGGATTCGACATTGCCTTTGAGAATCGGTATCCCGGTTCCGACTCTGGTGCCGTGCATCTATGATCTGGTGCTTTTATGCCAAGTGCTTTCCGGCTCACATCCTCATAACATACTTTCCTGTCTTTGCACCCAAACCAACAACATTCATTGCACAAAAACTCAACCTTCGCCTTTTGCTCATCCGTCAACGTATGCAGATCTTCAAAACGTTTATTCAACCGAAAATCCGGCACTACATACTGAAACTCATCCCGCTTTAACTCATCCCGGAACTGTTCAAACTCCGTCAGAACCTTCGTGGTTGATGAGACAAGATACAATCCCGGATACTGCCTCTTCAGATACGACAGTAATAAATCCGAATGCACAATCACTCCATTTTGCACTGTTCCACCTTTTTCAAATAACGTGCAAAGTGTGTTGCATTTCTTGTCAGATAAGTGTTCTTCCTGCAGCAACGAATTACTGAATGTCAATCTCGCGGAAATACCATATTCCTGCATCAGATGCAGCACTTCCTGTGCACTGTGTTCGCCATCTCCGATCCGTCCGCCACCCCAGATACAATCCGCCGGTGCCCCATAGATGGAGCCAATCTCACACCAATCATAAAAATATTCCCGGTGCTCGCGGAACAACGGCAGAAATAATTCGTATAACTCATAAAATTCAAATAACCCGGGAAGGTGGAAATATGCAGTTTTCTGTGTGGTTTGCTTCATTTATCGATTCCTATCTCTTCATACCCTAATCTCTAGTACAAATTTCTTGCTCTTGTATTTCGCACATTTGTATCCAGCTCAACTACAACAATAACTACGCAAAAATCGAAACAGCTCTACGTTTGTCTTACCATTTACACCCTCTGCCTGAAAATATTCCGGCAGGGCTATCGCTGTAGAGCATTCCCCGCAGATATCTATACCATATACGGGTGCCCGCTCCAGAAAATATTGAAGCATATGTTCAAGCATCCCCAGCGTCAGTTCGCCTTGATTCCAATTTGTTTCACTGTATTGCTCAGAAAGCACATCCTTGTCGATTGAAATGTACAACGGTACACCGCCGTGAATCTGTTTTAACCGTTCCACACCTTCTCCCTTACGGATTTCCTCTGCGGAAAAAGTTATCAGTTTATCTGGATACTCTGTCCGAATCTGCCTTATATCGTCTTCAGCCGGTCCAATCAAAATAAATTGTTGCAATGCCGGATTCTGATCAAGAACCATTCCCGCCCAATCGCCACAGCTCATCATTCCTTCCATTAACGGTTGCTGCATATCTGTATGATGATCGAAAACAATCAAAGAAAATGGCCTATGAATTTGATCCGTAAATATCTTTGTAACATAATGATAATTGCCAGAATCCACAAAATGGATTCCATGCACTCCATACGGCTCTATTCTCCTGCAAATCTCCCGCTCTGCCTGTGGCGAACAATACAGGTCGCTGCCTTCAATATCCGAGCAGTCAATCCACGAAAATTGCTCTCGGTCTGCACAGATTTCATCATCGTATACGTGTGTAAAATCCAAAATTAAATGATATGGTTTCATCTGTAATTCACCCCCATAATATACATCCCCCCGAAATTTTCAGACGGAACTAACAAACGCATTTACTATTTTCCTGCTGTTTTCATCTACTGCATAGGAAAATTCGGGATGCCATTGTACGCCCACTATAAACTTATTCGATGGCATATAGATACTTTCAATCAACCCATCTTCCGAAAATGCCATCGCCTGAAAATCGAGTGCCAGTTCTCTGATTGCTTGATGGTGATAACTGTTTACTCCTATTTGTTCCATTTCATCCCGTAGTTCACAACAGGAACCACACCACGATTTCTTTTTTTCATGATACACAGACGGGGACACATCATGTCCATCAGTCAGCAAAAATCCACCACATATTTCGAGAAAATAATCAAGTTCCTTCTCATTTGCTGTAAGAGGGAGCATCATAGGAATCGCATTTTCCGCCTCCAGCATTTTCATATATCCGGGCAGCATCCAGTAGCTTTCTTTTTCATCATCATAAAGTGGCATAATACCAATTACTTTTCGCATTGTCGATTTCATTTCTCATTCCTCCAAATGCTGATTTTTGTTTTACCTTAGCTATATTTATTGTGTTTTTCCTATCTGATCAACCGTGTACCAAACTGCAAGTCACACTTCACCTCTTAGAAATTATAAACTTTTACTCTTGCGGATATGGTTCGATTCCCAAAGAATACTTCACCTCGTCACACAATTCTTCATAGGATAAATCATATGGAAAAGGCTCTGCATCATCCATAATATTGTTCATTAGCTCATCCAAATCCCCACATTCTATTACAATAAAGGGCTTTTTACTAAAAAGGACTTCATCCACTCTGAAAAATAATCCTTTATATGTAAATACTGATCGCTCAGAACGATGCATTTCTTCAAAATCATCTGAACAGCTTGTTGTTTTAACCTCATAAGTTAAATGGATTTCGTATTTTGAAGCGCCTAATCGAAACATAATTTGCTCTATCATATCTTTAACCGCTTCAAAATCAACTCTTGTTACATTTTCATACCACCACATCTTTGTCCCCTCTGCTATTTCCAATGTTACTCTCTAGCCTTTTATTATATGCAGTCAATATTCTTCCTGAATGATCCTCTGTATGTTCAAATAAAAGCCATTGTTCACATTCCTCTTCATAATGCGGATAAGCATTGGAAATATAGCATTCTATTCTCACGCCGTTATCCATTTCAACGAACAAATCATTGGATTTACTAATGGATATGCTTGTCACTTTTCCACCAATTATCTGATTCCGAAACTTATCTGTATTGAACCATTCATCATTATGTTTGCTCTCTTCTTGATCCCAAGAATTGTAATCCATCGTTGTTATTATCAAGTCATCATTAAGAAAAATTCTAGTCAATCCCAATCCATGCAATACGAGATTATCGCTGAAACAGAAATCCAGCATTTCACATATGCAGTTAAGCCCTTCAAGCCGTTTTCCAACCCAAAGATTAATAAAATCATTTATCGTTTTATCCATGATAATCCTTTCCTTATGAGTGGTCTCACCTAACACTCATATATTTTTCTGTACTTTCACTGACAATGGTTAGAATCACGAAAGTTTATATTGCATAAAATTTTTATTCGGAACAAATCCAAAGTTCGAATATAACTTAACGCCCATATCTGACGCTGTGATCTGCACTGTTCCACAGCCATATTCTTTTGCATCATGAACAACGCGTGTTAACAGCTCTTTTGCGATACCTTTTCTTCTGTAGTCCGGATCAGTAAACATGCTGGATAGTAACCCTATCTTTCCACTTGGGCAGCCAAAATATGGCGGTTTCTCTACAAAAGATATCCCACTCGTTCCAATAATCCTATCCCCGTCAAAAGCAAGCCAAGACACGAATGTTCCATCTCCCATATGGCGTATATAATACTGCTTTAATGCAGGTACCAAATCAATATCCTCCTTAGCACCTTCTTCTCTCAGTTGCTTTATCCGCATATCAATAAACGTATTCAGTTCTTTCTCTGTCAGTCTTCTATACTCTATTTTCATGGTATCCTCCCCCTGATTTTACTTATAATTTCTCGTAATCCTTGGCAGCTAATCCACCCCATGCTTTATCTTCGCCTCAATCTCTTTCAGCTCAGTTATTCTATCTATCCTGATAATTGTCTTTATGTTATTATCGAAGCCATTAAACAGGCAAATCAATTCATATCCGATTTCCCGAAGTTCTTTGGCAACGATATTTGCTTCCAGTATATCGTAGTTTATTTCAGATGTAATCTCTTTTCCAGACAAAGAATAATTCATAACTTCACGTCGATATTCAGAATTTACCCTCTCCGCGTTCAATTGTATTCCTGAACCAATACTCAACAAAATTCTATTAATTCCTTTTACAAAGCTATCTATTCCGATGGTATTGTCCAATAAAAAAGCAAAACCATTTTTCTCCAATTCTCTTATCCAACAGTCATAGAAAGTATTGAAATGTTCCTCATCTTTACGGTCAAGCAGCACATGATACTCCGGCAGAGTATTTATATCATATCGCCTGTCCGTAATTATCTCATTGAATGCTTCGTAAAGTTTTGCATCTATAGTCCCTTCCTCAAAGACTAAATCATAACCATCATATTCACATGAAATGCTGAATAACTCCGGTTTCATCTGTTTTTTACTTTTTATAAAATCTATAAAATGTCTCACTTTTATGCCCCTTATTGAGTTTCAAACAACAAAATGCCTGTTATATATGTAAAGCAGGACAGTTGACTTTCTATCAGCTATCCTGCCTTTATTTACCTCATAACGTTTTACACTTTTTCGTTTTCCCGTGCTTCCAACACTTCCGTGGTAATTGCATCTACATCATATTCCGGCGCATGCTTCTTCACAATATCATAGATCGGCTGGATAGTTTCAACAGATTCTTTAAGCTCATCTGCGATCTGTTCAAGCGACTTATTCTTCTGAAGTTTTTTGATAATTGAATTCACAAGACGACGATACCCTTCTGCGCGACCTTCTGCAATTCCAGATGAATACCCTTCCGCACGTCCTTCTTCCACACCATCGTTAAACCATTCCTGCTTCGCATTCTCCATCTGCTTTTCGTATGTCAGATCAAACATCATAATTTTCTGCACATCCTCTCCGCGTTCCAGCAAAAAATCCTTTAAGATATCCTCTGCAATGCAACGGTTCACCGCATCTCTGATTGCAGTCTCATAATCCTTCTCGCCCTTTTCTGCCTTTGCAAGATTCTCATTTACATATCCAACAAATATTGTTCGTTTGATACACCAGAAATTGCCAGTTAATCACTTGGTATCTAACAATGCTATCGGATGCCGGATAACCGTTTTCCATTTTTCAGGAGCAACTTTTCTTGCATCTGAAAGATAAATTTCATGATGCAATCTATCTTTTGACAGATCATTTTTATATCCATTTTCCTGTAAATATGTATCCATCATTTCAACAGTCGCCGGTTCATCATCAAATGCTCCGAAATGCATAATCTGAACGCATAAGCCTTCTTCTATCGTGATAAACTCTGCTGACGAGCAATCCAGTTTCTTCTTTTTTGTAGCGGTTTCTACCGCCCAGTCAAAATCCTTCTTCGTAATAAAATCTGGAAGTCTTATCACGGAAATCCAATTAAATGCATCCTTATTCGAGTAATCAATCCCATCAACATCATCCTGCCACCAAAAGCCTTCGAGCGGTGGCACAACATATTCGAAGAATCCATCTATTTTGTAATCCGTCTTGTAACTCATCTTAAGTGTATATGCAACTGCATATAAAACGCCAATCGCCTGCTGATACGCACCATCCTTTTCATTCGGATTGCCTTTTCCTCTTACTGCAATATAGTTTGCCTTTGGAACATTCACTATCTCCGGCTTGTTCTTCGGCATATAAAATTCCTTGTATTCCTTCTTAAAATCAAACGCCATTTGTTCTCCCTTTTACATTCTTTCGCTTCAACACCTCATACACGCCAAGCAATATACACCCAACGGCATAACACAGGATATCTTTCCAATCAAATACGGAACCGACCAGAATACTTAAGAAACGATTTTTCTGCCAGCCTAATGCTTCCACAATATGGAACATCTGCAAAGCCTCGACCAGTGCCGCAAAAATAAATACATACAGCGGTAACAGTTTGCATCGCTCCGGTACAAATATTCTTATAAACGTATATATCACAACCACAACCAGCACGTCACCAATATATGGTCTTACAAATGCATCATGCACATATATCGCAATCAACACTTCAATCAATAGCAAAATCACAGTTGCTATTGCATATCCGATTCGCTTCATGTTCTTCTCCATTCAACAACATGCACTATAATCTTCCTCTGTTTTCTTCTATCCATTTAACCGCATAGTCAACGATCTGTCTCTGACTCATTAATTTGACTGTTGCATTTCCAATCTGAACGGTATGTACTGTATGGAATTTCTCGAAATCTTCTCCAATCTGTGTAAAATCTTCTCCCCATATGTCTCATTATGTTTCATTTTCTGTTGAAAACACCCGACTAATTCCTTTAAAATTCATACTTTCTTAACTCACAATTCTTTATCCCAAATGCTGCAAATTCCTCGTTCGTCATATCCCGGAAATACGACTCAATAATACGGGAGATTCCGTTATGCGCCACCAACAGGTACACCGTCCCATCACTTTCCGCTTCCTTCTTAATATCATCCAGCAGATTATAGATTCTCTGGGAAAGCTTCAGCATGGACTCCCCACCATCATAACTGTTGACAAACTGCGCCTTTGCAACGGAAAATTCCGCACCATTTCGCGGTGTGGACTCATACCGTCCAAAATTCTGCTCCTTCAATCGCAGTTCTTCCTCTGCCGGAACGCCGGTCACTTCCGCGATATGCTTTGCGGTATCTGCCGCACGCATCAGCGGCGAATACAGAATCTTATCAATATGGATTCCTTCTGCCTTGATCCGTTCGCCCAATTCCTTTGCCTGTGTATGTCCAAGTTCTGTAAGTGCAATATCCGTCGCGCCACAGATTTTATTCTCTACATTCCAGATTGTCTGTCCATGTCTTGTAAAATAGAAGTATGCCATCGTATCTGTTCCTCCTGTCTTTTCTACCAAGATACTACCATATCTAATCCTTGAATTCCACCGCATGTTTTCGCTTCCAGATCGGGAAGAGGTTCCGCTGGCAGATATAATTCTCGCGCTCTTTGATTCCAACCGCATGGAAAAATGTCTTCCACATATCGGTATATTCATCCTCGTACTCTTCTGTCTTCCGAAGCGTCTTAAATTCCGCATCAGTCAGATAGCGCAGGTAATTCGTCCCGTCCTTTGGATGCACGCACGCAGTCTTCCTTGTATCATCAATGATCATCCAATATTCGGACGGCATACGATCTGCAAAATGTCTGCCAACCAGCATGATCACATCGCTTTTCGGTTCCAGATGGCACACATAGACTTTCCCTTTTAACGACTGAAACCGCGCGAATTCCCGGAAATGATGGCTCTCATTTCCCACCTTCCGCCGCAGTTCCAATATCCGCATCACATGCGGATTCGTATAATAATCAAGCACGCGGCAGCCAACCGCAAATCCTACCCGCAGGAAATTATAGATTGCCTGCAATGCATCTTCCTCCGCGGAGAGTGTTGCATAATAGACATCCAGGTACGCCTCATCCGAGATATCTCTCCGAATCGAACGGATCACCTTCTCTGCCTTTTCGGCATCACCGTCCACATGGATATACTCGTCAAACATCGTCTGTTGAAATACCGGTTCTTTCTTCACTTGTATCTGATTGTGACCAATCCGCAAGGCTTCCACCCATGCATCATAGATGCAGGTCATGATATCCTCCAACCGGTCTTTACATGTATATATTTTCATAGCTACAATCTACCCAATCCCGAAATCCGCCAGAGACATCTGCGTAAACGATTCATTCGCGTGCTCCGTCTTCCATATATCCTTCTGATCGATACCGGTCAACTGCCTTGTGATATACCCTTCCTCGATCGGCGTGTGATACATCTGCCTGCCACCGCAGGTAATGAAATATTGTGCCCGCTTCAACACGACACCCATCTTCTTCAAGGAAGGGAAATCCAGCCTGCCGTAACGTCTTGCATATGTGATCCTCCCTGCCGATTTCGGTCCGATGCCCGGCACACGGAGCAGCATCGCATAGCTTGCTGTCTGCACTTCCACCGGGAATTGATCCAGATGCCGCAGTGCCCAGTCACACTTCGGATCGACCAGTTCATTGAAATTCGGTTTCTCCTCCGATAGCAATTCACCCGCCTGAAATCCATAGAACCGGAGCAGCCAGTCCGCCTGATACAACCGGTGTTCCCGCAGAAGCGGTGGCGGTGTTCCGATCTGCGGCAATACCTTATCTTCATTCAGCGGAATATACGCCGAATAAAATACACGCTTCAAGTCGAAGCCCTGATACAACTGCTGTGTCGTCTGCAGCAACGTATAATCGCTCTCGCCGGTTGCCCCGATAATCATCTGCGTACTCTGTCCCGCCGGTGCAAACCGCCGCTTTAATTTCGACATATCGAGCGGTGCGAGCTGATATGCGTTGTCCCATGTGAGAGCACTGTCCAGAACCGTTCCGTTCATCTTCGCAGCCAGATTCGCAATCGTATTCTGCACATCTGTCTCTCCCGTTACCGAACCACCTGAACCTGTGCCATGATTCTTCCCTTGATCTATGCTTCCATATGCCCCCGCATCATCACGCACAACATTTTCCGTTCCAAGTGCTGCTTTCTTCTCCTTCATCAATCCATCCGCGAACTGCTTCTTCGACTCTGTCCCGAAGATACTCTGACTCAGGAACTGATTGCCTTTGCTTCGCTCCATGTGTGCGGATTTCCCGATTGCCATCCGATGCGACGCGATCGTGTTCCGCACCTTTCCCATCGGATCTAAGATTGTCTGCATCGTCTTATTCGGTGCCAGTGTCCGCAATCCTTCCTCCGTCGGAAGCTCCATATTCACGCTGATACGGTCTGCCAGATATCCTGCTGCCGCAAGCAGTTCATCCGATGCGCCGGGAATCGTCTTCACATGGATGTAGCCGTTAAAATGATATTTCGTCCGAAGCAGAAGCAATGTCTCGCACATCTTCTCCATCGTGTATGTCGGATTCTTCAGAACGCCGGAGCTTAAGAACAATCCTTCAATATAATTCCGCTTGTAGAATTCGACCGTCAGCTCGCAGATCTCCTGCGGTGTGAAGGTCGCCCGCTTCACATCATTGCTTGCACGGTTGATGCAGTATTTGCAATCATAGACGCAGTGATTCGTCATCAATATCTTAAGCAGAGAGATACACCTGCCATCCGACGCAAAGCTGTGGCAGATGCCACACGCCGCAGCATTGCCGAGTTCTCCTTTCTTTCCCCGGCGATCCGATCCGCTCGACGTACATGCCACATCGTATTTGGCGGCATCCGCAAGAATCTGCAACTTCTCCTGTGTTGTATATTCTTCTATGTAATTGTTTGTAATCTCTGTACTCATATCCTCATTATACGAACAAACGTTCTTAGATGCAAGGATTTTTTGCGAACATCCGTTTGTTTTTTGTTCATAAATTTTCTAAAAACATCAAAACAGGCGAAGCAGAATTTCCACTTCACCTGTTTCAAGATTACGCCACTACCCGTTTCTTCGCCGACACAATATTTGCCACAATAATATAGAACACGCCATATAAAGCCATCGCCAGCATATTGATAAATACCGGTTTCAGCCCCGAGACACTTACCGTCTCCAGTGTCTTCAGATATTCATTCGTCTGAATATACCAGTACGCCGGGAAGATACGACCCACGGCAAGCACACCATCCGGCAGCCATTCAACCGGGATAAATGCACCGCACAGAAATGCCGAGCCGAGTGCCACGACATTCACGATTCCATTGACCGCTTCCTTGTTGTTGAAGATGCTTGATATCAGAAATGCCATCGTCAATGCACACAAGGTAAATACGAACGAATTCACCAGATACATGGCTCCCTGCGCACTGAACATTGCCTTTCCAACAATCACAAAACTGATCAGACCATAGAACAGCCATAATGCCATCGCGAATAACAGATTCGATGCAAGCAGGATCGCATTGTGCTTCTTATAATTCATACTGCTGATCGTAATACGCTTGCGGATCGGCAACCCCTGAAAGCTCGTAAGTACCAGACAGATCACGAAGATCGCACCGGCAAGCAGACTGTAGCTTGCAAAATTATAATAACCCGCTGCCTTCGACATGCTGTTTGTATCAAGTGTCGTCGTCACATGCACGGTTGATGTCTGTTCCAAAGTCTGCGTGATATCCTTACAGACTTCCTCCTCATTCAGAGATATGTTTTTTTCATCCGGATTCGCCTGCAGAGCGGCATCCACGTAGTTTTGCTGTATGGCAAGATAGCTTTCGACCATCATCTGCGCGAAGCTCGCATCCGCCGACTGGCAGCTCTTATATCGAAGTTCCGGGTTTTCGCCGTTCAGTACCGCCTGCCGGTAGCCCTGCGGAATATAGATTACAAATGCTACCTGCCGGTAGAAGATTGCATCGTCTATGTCCTCTTCGCTTTTCAGTTCTTTCCGTTTGCTGTGTGCCGCGATATAATCTGTAAAATTCTTCGTGATTCCGACATTTTCATCCTGATTTACAATGACGATTTCCGGCTTGTCCGCAGTAAACTGGTTCGCTGTATCCCCGCTTTTCGAGTTGATACCACCGAACAATAGAAGCAACGCCGTATACAGGATCACCATGCCTTTACATTTATTCAATACATGCAGAAATGCTTTAAATACTGTCATACTTCTGCCTCCTTAATCCCTGTGCGGACACAAGCAGCATGAAGGCAGAGAAGATTCCAAGACTCGCTACATCCATCCAGAAACGCTTGTCCACGCCATAATAATACAGTGCATAATATCCATCCGTGATCATCGACGCCGGGTTGATTTTATCTAAGAACGGCACATGTTTCTCGATGATATATTTCATGGTAATTCCCATCATGCCAGACAGGAAACAACACGCCATCGTGATGCCGATCAGGATTCCAAGCTTTCCATTCTCGCCGGTCTTGACAACCGTTGTCACCATAATCGCAAGCGTCAGCCCCGCCAGACTTCCCGCAAGTGCCAGCAGGATCACATATGGCAGATTCTCCCCGTAATCGACCTTCATCACGAAGATCGTATACACAAACAGGATTGCAAGCCCGATCAACTGTGTGCAATATGCAGCAAGCAGGGATGAAAACATCGTCTTTGCCTTGCTGATTGGAACGATCGCTGTACGCTTTCCGAGATTCCCCATGTTCGGCAGATTCCGGCTCAGCGCCGTCATTCCAAGGATACCGCCATACAGACACGCCATCGCAATCAATGTGTAATACTCAATCATCGTATAACTCATATTTGCACGGGATGCATCGACCAGGTTCGACTCTCTGCCTGCCACCTGCTCCATTACATCTTTGTAGAGTCCCTCGATATCCGGCATCGCGCCCTGCTCCATCTCATTTTGTACACGTTTTTCCATGATTGCAGTGGTATGTACGATCTCGTCTACCACATATTGAAGCACTGTCTGGTTGATACCATTTTCATGAATCCAGATCTCCGGCTCCGCGCCATTCATATACAGCACACCGTCGACATCCCCGTCTGAAAGCAGCGTATCTGCTTCATCCTTCGACACATACACCGTGTCAAACATCTGCTCATCGCTTGATTCATCGCTCAAAGTCTCAAATGTCCGGCGGAATGCTTCGTTTCCCTGAAAATCCTCGTTATCGACAATCGCAATCGGGATCACGTTCAGCTTCTCGCTGTTCTCGATATTGGAGAATGCCAGCTTGAACATCGTGCCAAGCACGAGCGGGAATACAAATGTCCAGAACAAAAGCATCCGGTTCCGCATCAGGACTTTGAATGTATACTTAAAGTTATGTCCAAACATCAGTCTCTAAGCTCCTTTCCGGTCAGCTCCAGGAACACATCGTTGAGCGTCGGACGCTCGGAGAAGATCTTGTTGCAGGTGATTCCCGCCGCACTCAGTTCCTCGATCAGCTTCGCCACGTTATTTTTGCCGCTCTTATAGGTGATTACAAGCTGATGGCCGGCATATTCTGCCTTGTCAACATTCGGTGCCGCCTGCAGCTTCTCTAAGAATTCCGGTTTGAAATGCTTCGTCTCGATCGTAACCTTCTCCTCGATCTTCGCAAGTGCCTTTAACTCGTCGGACGTTCCCTGCGCAATGATCTTTCCCCTATCCAATATGATGATCCGGTCACACAGAATCTCGACTTCTTCCATATAATGTGTCGTGTAACAGATTGTCGCGCCATCATCCCGCAGCTTCCTGATACCATCCAAAATGTTGTTCCGGCTCTGCGGATCGACTGCAACGGTCGGCTCATCTAAGAAGATCAGCTTCGGCTTGTGCGCGATACCACATGCGATATTCAATCTCCGGAGTAATCCGCCCGACAACTGCTTCGGATAATATTTGCGGAATTCATCCAGTCCGACTAATGCAATTGCATCCTCGATATCTTTCTTGCGTTCCTGCTTGTTCTTCACGTACAAGCCACAGAAATAGTCAATATTCTCATACACCGTAAGCTCTTCAAACACCGCTACCTCCTGGAAAATGACTCCGATATCCCGCTTGATCTTATAGGCATCCGGTGTCATTTCCTCGCCGAAGATCTTGATACTTCCCGCGCTGTATTTTAACAGCGAGAGGATGCAGTTGATCGTGGTTGATTTTCCACTTCCGTTTGGACCAAGCAGGCCAAGAATTTCTCCCTGCCGGATCTCAAACGACAGATCATCGACCGCCTTTTTCTGTTTATATGCCTTTGTCAGATTCTTTACTTCTACAACTGCGTTCATTTTTATCTTCCACGCTCCTTTTCCTTTTCATTCACCTAGCTGTTGCAACATAGATTCTACATATATTTCGGGATTGATTCATACGATATACAATGTATTGAATCAAGAAGTTCTAAATGTTCTGATCTGTACATCCATATAATACGCCACCGCCGCCAATTCGCCATCCATGGCTCAGTGGCGGCTTGTTTGAACATCGTGTTCAAACATGGCTGGCATAATTACAGAACATTAAGAACTTCTAGGATTCAAACATATCGTATATCTTCATGAATCAATCCTGAAATATATACCAGAATCTATGTTGCAATTACCTGCGTTTATTCAACTTTCCGTCGGCTTCTTGTCATACATGCTTCCGATCTTCATTTGTCTTACGGTGTCCGTCAGCAGTTCTTCAATCTGCTCATCCGTAAATGCAACCGTTCCCGTTGCAACCATGCTGGCGATTCCGTGTGTGAAGATCCACACCTTCAGGTGAAATGCCTCCTGTTCCGTCCTGTCATAACCGGTGAACTCTGCACCTTTCTCTAAAATCTGATTCCCCATATTATCCTTCTCAATAAATTCCGTCGGAGAAATCTTCGAATCTCCCATAAATAATATCTTGAAGAAATCCGGGTAATCCTTCGCGAACCGGATATACGCAAGTCCCATGCCCCGATATGCCAGCTCTTCCTTAGAGCCTTCGATCATATACGACTGGTATATCTTCTGGATGTGTAAGATCGTCGCCTGCTTTAAGTCCTCCATGTTCTCAAACTGATAGAAGATCGGCTGTACCGAACATCCAAGCTCCTTTGCCACCCGCCGTGCATTGATCGCAGATAAACCTTCTTTCTTCACGACAGCACTCGCCGCCTCAATAATATCTTCCTTCAAAAACTTTGTTGCCCTTGGCATAATGTCCTCCATATTTTATAACTTTTGTTATGTAACTTGCGTTATATTATAAAGAACAAAAAAAGAAACGTCAAGCAGATATTGATGAAATGCAGCTACATTCCTGTCACCTGCACGTTCATCTGCCTGACGTTTCCTCTTTCTGATTCTATATTATTACTTAGTTAATCACTATTGTTACTGCAATTTGCGGCGTCGATTGCGAGTACCAGCATTAATCCTAAGATCTCATCCTCCGGATTCGCAATATCAATCACATATGTATCTCCCCAGCGGAACAATTCCTTGCCGATATGTGCGATACAATAACTTCCATCATACACATCATAATCCCATCCGAAGAGATCCCCCTGCACCTGCCAGCCATGATATTCGATATCATATCGCGGCGTAAAGAGGGAGAACCGTCTCTGAATCCGACCGATTGTCCGTCCGCCGATCTCGACTTCGAACACCGGAAGCAGATGGAATATTTCCTGATGAATCACACCGATTTCCTGATCATACATATCATAGATATGCATATGATGACCGATATTGAAGAATTCCGTCTTCACAAAATATTTCGGATTGCCATATTCATCGTAGATGTCATACGTATCCGTCCACGCAAATACGCGCTGCTTTATCATTAACCGCATAGGTTATCTCCTTATAATACAAGATCCTTCATCGAATGCAGTCCAATTGCAAGTGTCGACGTGTTGTGCATCAACGCCGAGGTTGTCGGCTGGATCACGCCTGCAACACCAAGTACGATCAGTCCGGTATTAAATCCAACGATCGTTCTGTAATTTCTTCGGATTCGTCTTGTCAGTGCGGTACTGATCTTCCGCAATGTGATCAGTTCATTCAAGTTATCTGCTCCAACGGTAATATCCGCGATCTCCCGTGCAATTTCTGCACCATCACTGATTGCAATACCGATATCTGCTGCCGAAAGTGCCGGTGAATCATTGATACCGTCACCGATCATGATAACCTTATGTCCCTCTGCTTTCGCACGCTCCACGTAGCTTGCCTTATCCTCCGGAAGCACCTCAGAATAATACTCGTCCACGCCAACCTTCCGTGCGATCGCACAGGCTGTCCGCTCACTGTCACCGGTCATCATAACAACCTTTGCAAATCCAAGCTCTTTCAGTGTCCTAATCACATCGGCTGCCTCATCACGGATCGGATCTTCGATACAGATGACAGCCACCAGTCGTCCTTCGACTGCCATATACAGATGTGAATATTCCTCTGGCAATGCATCGAACTTCTCCTGCATACCTTCCGGAACCACACAGCCCTCATCTTCAAATACAAAATGATAGCTTCCGATAATTGTCTTTCTTCCTTCTACCGTAGTAGAAATACCATGTGCTACGATATAGGACACCTTCGAGTGGACCTCTTCATGCACCAGATTCTTTTCGCTTGCCGCATCAACAACTGCACGTGCCATCGAATGAGGGAAATGCTCCTCCAGACATGCGGCGATCCGCAGCAGTTCATCGCTGCTTTCATTGCAGAACGATACAACATCAACCACGCGCGGTGCTGCCTTCGTCAGCGTTCCGGTCTTATCAAATACGATCGTATCCGCTTCCGCCATCGCCTCTAAGAACTTACCGCCCTTTACCGTAATGCTTGACTTGCTCGCCTGCCGGATCGCAGACAATACGGAAATCGGCATTGCCAGCTTCAACGCACAGGAGAAATCAACCATCAATACAGACAATGCTTTCGTCACATTCCGCGTAAAAAGATAGGTTGCGGCTGTGCCAAGTAATGTATATGGTACAAGCTTGTCTGCCAGATGCGACGCCTTACTCTCCAGAGAAGATTTGAGTTTCTCGGATTCCTCGATCATCGTGACAACCTTCTCATACCGGCTCGAACCACCGACCTGGCGGACACGGATGCAAAGCTCACCTTCTTCCAGCACCGTTCCTGCATAGACATAGGAATCTGCCTGCTTATGTACCGGCAAAGGTTCGCCTGTCATCGATGCCTGATTCACCATCGCATCGCCATCGACAACCGTTCCGTCAAATGGGATCACATTTCCGACATGGATCACGATCTCATCATCCACATGGATAGATTCTGCAGATACCTGCACTTCCTGTCCGTCCTTCTTCAACCAGACTTTTCCGATGTTCAAGGACATGCTCCGTGCAAGATCCCCGACGGATTTCTTGTGTGTCCACTCCTCTAAGATCTCGCCGATTCCAAGCAGGAACATAATAGATCCTGCCGTCTGGAAGTCTCCACGGAATACGGATACACCGATTGCCGTGCCATCCAGAACCGGAACTTCGATCTTTCGATTTGCTAATGTTTTCAGTCCGTTCGTGATATATTTTACCGAACGGATGGCAGTCAGGGTGTTCGCGATCGGCATCGGTAAGAACATCCGGTTGATGCATCGCATTAAAACCTTGTCTACCAGTTTTTCTTTGTACTCTTCATTCACCTGTCTTCCAGAATTTGCCAGATAGGATTCCGGCACATCTGCCGTCTCATAATGGAACCGCCGGAGCGCTGTTATCATCGCTTCCCGGCTTCCCTCATAACAGACAACCGCATCACAGGTCGAATGATTCACCTTCGCAGAACTGACATGTTTCATGCTGTCAAGATAATACTGAAGGATATCGGCTTCCCGGTATGACATGCTTTTCTGTGCAACATGAAAACGAATTCTGCCCCGTATCTCATGTTTAATCACAAATTTCATTTTCTTCCGCCTGCTCTTCTGCTTCATCCTCAACTACCTGTGCCTCAGCCTCGATCTCGCGGTCTGCGTTGATCTGCTTTGCCTCAGCATAGATGTCGCTTGCATTCTCCTGTACATTTGTCACAGTTTTCATGACACAATCCTTTGCACGAAGGACTGCAGCTGTACCATGTGAGTAAACCTTCTTTGCATCACGGCTTGTCAGAAGCTTGATTCCAGCTGTTCCGAACAATACACCTGCTGCAAAAATCCCTGTTTTCTTTCCATCGATCTTCTTAAAAAAATTTGACATAATATTTACCTCCTGTTAGTTTAATCTAACTACGTATATTATCACAAATTTTCTAAAAAATAAATATTTTTTTACCAATCTCTTCCAAGTTTACTGCAAGCCGATATTACACTGTCTATTCCTAATATAATCAGGTATGTACCTATCAAAAATCCGACTGAGAACAAAGCAATCTGCGGCCAGAATATCATCAGCACACCTACTACCAGACCGATCACATTGATGACCAGTGAGACATAGAAATACCTTCCTCTGTACAAACTCCGGATAAATCCAAGATGACACAGCTTCGATACGCTGTGTGCAATAAACCATAGCGGAAGCAGCAATGTTACAACCAGTTCGCCTATGTGCGGATATGCCATCAGCGCCAGACCGGTGATCACGCTGATCACCCCGGCAGCCAGAGACACGCACGGTGCAAACCCAATGTAACGTTCCGACTTGGCATAGAAGATAATATCGGTAATTCCGGTCACGATTGCCATCACACCATAGAAGATCGTAATCCAACGCAGAATCCCCCCCGGCGATGCAATCGCCAAAGCGCCAAGGATTATAAGAAGAATACCCTCGATCAGTTCCAGCCATCCATAGCCTGTGTGTCTTTTCATAGAGCGGCTCCCCCTTCCTTATTCAGAATCTCCATAAATTCATCACCGGTGATTGTCTCTTTCTCATAGAGGTGCATTGCCAGAATATCCAGCAGACGCTTGTTATCGACAAGCAGCTTCTTCGCTTTCTCATGCTGTGCGCGCACAAGCTCGACCACCTTATGGTCAATCTCTTTCTGTGTATCTGCAGAACAGCAAAGAGAGGTATCCCCACCCAGATACTGGTTTTCTACCGTCTCCATCGCAACCATATCGAACTCCTCGCTCATACCATAGCGGGTGATCATCGCACGTGCCAGCTTCGTTGCCTGCTCGATATCGTTCGAAGCGCCGGTTGTGATTTCACCACATGCCACTTCCTCTGCGGCACGTCCACCGGTGAGTGTTGCGATCTTGTTCTCGATTTCTTCCTTCGTCATCAGGTACTTATCGCCCTGTTCGACCTGCATTGTGTAACCAAGTGCACCGGATGTACGCGGAATGATCGTAATCTTCTGTACCGGTGCTGAATGGCTCTGCAACGCAGCCACCAATGCATGTCCGACCTCATGATATGCAACCGTCTTTTTCTCCTTATCCGAAAGCACGGCATTCTTCTTCTGATAACCGGCAATTACAACCTCGACACTTTCTTCCAGATCTGCCTCAGTTACAAATGTCCGGTTCGAACGGACAGCACGAAGCGCGCCCTCGTTGATGATATTCGCAAGCTCGGCTCCAGATGCACCGGATGCCATACGTGCAATCGTATGGAAATCTACATCATCGCCAACCTTGATTTTTCTTGCATGTACCTTGAGGATTGCCTCACGGCCTTTCAGGTCAGGCAGTTCCACCGGTACACGCCGGTCAAAACGTCCCGGTCTGGTCAGTGCCGGATCAAGGGATTCCGGACGGTTCGTTGCCGCCAGAATGATAACACCATTATTTCCTTCAAATCCATCCATCTCAGTTAAGAGCTGGTTCAATGTCTGCTCCCGTTCATCGTTGCCGCCGTACTTGCCGCCGTCACGCTTCTTACCGATGGCATCGATCTCATCGATAAATACGATACAAGGTGCCTTCTCCTTTGCCTGCTTGAACAGATCACGTACCTTCGATGCACCCATACCGACAAACATCTCGACGAACTCGGAACCGGAGATTGAGAAGAACGGTACATTTGCCTCACCGGCAACCGCCTTCGCAAGCATTGTCTTACCAGTTCCCGGAGGACCGACTAACAAAAGTCCTTTCGGCATAGACGCACCAACGTCGGTATATTTGGTCGGATTGTGCAGGTAGTCAACGATCTCGGCTAAGTTTTCCTTTGCCTCATCCTCTCCGGCGACATCTGTAAAATGAATTCCTTCCGTGGACTGTACATATACCTTCGCATTACTCTTTCCACCCATACCGAACATCATGGAATTCTTACCGCCAGCCTGTTCCATCATCTTCCTTGCGAGGAATCTTCCAAGAATCCAGAACAACAACAGTGGAAGAACAACCGACATCAAAAAGCTCATAAATGGAGATGTCCTCGTCTCGATTTCTTTCGAGAACTTCGCACCGCTGTCATAGAGCCGCTGTGTCAGATCATCGTCCGGCATAAGTCCGGTCTTGTAGATCGCGCTCTCCGCCTTATCTGTAAATGTGATCTGTGTGCTGTCGATCTGTACCTGACCGATATCCTTATCCTCGGTCATCTTCATAAATGTTCCGTAGTCAACTTCCTTTACCTGCCGCTCTGCCAGCATCGGGGTGATAAATAAATTAAACACCAGCAATACTACCAGCACGATTCCGTAATAGAAGATCAACGGACGCTTTGGTGATTTTACTTCTTTCATCTCTGCATACTTCCTTTCTTTGTCTAGATTATTACGAACTATACAGCAATTGTATATATTGAGTCGAATTTTCCAAATATAAGATGTATTGAAGCTAAGATGTACTAGATGTTCTGTTGTATATATTCTTACCGCACGCAACCGCCGTCAATTCGCCATCCATGGCTCAGTGACGGCTTGTTTGAACATCGTGTTCAAACATTGCTGTGTATCCACAGAACATCAACTACATCTAAGCTCCAAACATAATTACATTTAGAAAACTCGACACATCTATATACTTAATTGCTGTATAGTTCATAATAATCATTTACGCTTTCTACTCTCCGTACTTCTCCTTCAATACCTTCACGATCATCTCGTAGTTCGGCATCTCTACTCCATATTGTTCTCCAAGACGAAGCGGCTCATACAGCAATCCATCGATTTCCGATGGTTTTCCTGCCCAGATATCGCGCTGCATGGAAGTCGAAGCCTCCGGTACAAGCGCATCTAAGATGTCCAGATTCGTCTTCTCAATATCAACCAAAAATGGGATTCCCATTGCTGTTGCAAGTGCGTCGATTTCCTTCATACACCGGATCAAAAGCATCCGCTCTTCTCCTGCGCGCTGGAATACTTCTGCCGTCGCATCATAATACAGACCGCAGGCTGCCATCGGCGATACATACGCGTATTTCTGAAATGCATCCCGCTCGATCTGGTCAGAAAGTACCGCATCAATGCCTGCTGCCTTTAATTCCTGCTCTAAGAGGAACATCTTCCGGCAAAGCGCCTGTCCCTTCCGTGCGCCAAATACGATACGGAAGATATCGCCTTTTTGTAAGATCACACCCGGTTCCTTAATCTCCGCCGCAATGTAGATACAGCCATCTACAACTGTTGCATCCGGCAGCGCCTGCTGCAGCTTCGCACCGGTTCCGTAGATGTTCAGGATCGGAACGATCAACGTCTCCGCATCACTATGTTCTCTCAAAAATGGAATGATATCCGGAATCGAATATCCTTTGACACACACAAACAGGACATCCGGAATCTCCGCATATCCTGCCTCATCAACTGCCTTTATGTCTGTCACGGTAAATGTCCGGCTTGGTGACTCCACACATATACCATGTTCTCTGATTGCTGCAAGATGCTCGCCACGCGCAATCAATGTTACATCCTGTCCGGCTTCCGCTAAGAATGCACCAATGCTTCCGCCGCATCCACCGGCTCCTATAATTGCATATTTCATATACGATCTGCCACTTTCTATATGCTCAAGTGGTTTCTCCTTCCCTCTTTTTTCTTCTGTCTCTGATCTGTGATACATATTCTATAACAGATTTATGTTTGTTTTGTGAACAAATCCGTTATTGGAAGAATTTTAATGAAAATATCGTTATTTGTCCTGTTTTTTCACCTTCACAATCACAATTGTAAGGTAGCTTGCCGCCTGTGTCAACGCATCTATCCCATGCATCACACGTTCCTCCGGCAGTCCGCAGTTCGAGACGCCATAGACCTCCAAATATTCTCCCTGCTGTCTTCTCCGCACAAGCTCTGTCCGAAGCATGCCGATCAGCTGTTCCAGCTTCTTCCCCGACTTCATATAGATCCGTGTCCCGTCATAGTCCGCGGTATCTTCCACCGCGTAGCTGCCCGGAATAATATGGATCTCCTCGCCCTGATCCGCAAGGGAGATTCCAAGTCTTGCCGCCACCGCACAGAAAGAAGGCACGCCGCTGATCATCGACACAGGCATCCCCGCCGCAAGCACTCGCCGGTGAATATAATGATAGGTCGAGTACACACTTGGATCACCGATCGTAAGAAATACAAGCGTCTTTCCCTGCCGCATCCGTGCCTGCACCTCGGCAAAGCAGCGATCCTGTGCCGCACGAAGCACATCCGCATCCTTCGTCATCGGAAACTGCATCGGGCAGATCTCCTTTTCTTCGATCTCCGGTACGACCTGCCGCACGATCTTATAAGCATAACATTCTTCTTTCTTCTCATTTGGCAGTAAGATGCAGTCACTCTCCCGGATCGCACGCACCGCTGCCAGCGTCAGAAGCTCCGGATCTCCCGGGCCGACTCCGACGCCAATCAATCTTCCTTCCATCTATCTGTTTCCTCCTGCAACACATACCAGCCAGATTCGCTAACTGATAGCTGTCTGTCATATTTTAATTTTCCAGGTAATTCTCCAGTGCCGTTTTTCCACGATACGTGCTCACATTAAAGGTCCGGATACCCCGTCGGCTCGTACATAGATTACTATGATAGGTAAGCAGGCTCTGCGCCTCATCATCGTTCTCATCGGTCCATATTCCGCGTGCCTGTGCCCACTCCAAAAACTCAAACACCGCAGGCGTCCGATCCGCCGAGCCAGCCTGCAGATCATATTGCATCAGGTCGATCAGCCGGATCTCCATATCGTCCGTATCGACATCCTCCGCCATCCATGTCTGCACATCCGCACGTGCACACGCAAGATTATAACGCGCGATATACGTATCCGGATGTGACAACGCAAACGCGATATACAAACCGCCACATGCAACGATCATATATTTCATCAGTGGGAATGTATTCTTATACAGATAGATGATCGTGCCAGTGAAAAGCACAACCAATACCAGCAGTCCAAACAGCACCAGCACACGCAGATACGTCAGATGATATGCCCGAATGTACATCAACATCCGCACTGCCGAAGAGCCGATCATCACATAGGTACAGCCACACATGATCGTAAGAATCGTCCGAAGCACCCGGCTTTCTGCAAATGCACGGTTGCAAACCAGAACAATTACCAAATTTACAGCCGCAACAAAAAGCAACTGGAAGAATCCCTGTCTCGCATATTCCGAATACGAATACCCGGCTGGCAGCATCTGCTTTCCAAGAAATGGCGACAGGATCTGAATGATTGCGAACACTGCATATAATGCAGTCAGCAGACCACAGAACGTAATACCGATCATCGGCTCCACCATCCGCTTTTCTTCACAGTCGATCTTCGGCGGCTGTATCACCATCTTGCAGAAGATTCCATATACGATGACAAATACCGCAACGAGCATCATCACGAAGCCTGCCAGATTCCCGGATAACTGCAGATTTCCAATACTCCGGTCGACAATGTATTTGAAGATGGCATCAGCCTCGGACAGCACGATCAACATTAAAACCAGAAATGGCAGTGCAATCAGCACACCAACCAGCACATAGATTGCCTTGGATTTTTTCTTTTCCCGCTGTCTCACATACACATAGCAGTCACTGAACCCGCGGAACAGATACCCAAGCGGCGAGAACACTGCACCGAGCACGGCACGGATGTATTTCCCGACACCCCATTTGTCCGCATCGCAAAAGCAGGTAAAAAACACGGTCATCGAAAGCAGGTAAATTCCTATGTAATTACATGTAATCAGGAATCGGTCTGCAGTCAGGAACGTTGACACGCCAAGCAGCAAAATTCCTATATAGTAGATCATCGTATGCGGGTTCGACGTCTTATCCTCGCGGTTATCGTACGCCTTACTCCGCGGTGCGTGCGAACAGACGTAATATAAGAAGCCAATCGTTGCTGCGGCAAATAAAACCGTCATAATACCATATGCATTTTTATACAGGCAGATGGTTGTCACAACCGCGTATATGATTGCCGCAAATCCACCCGTTCCAAACCGGGTTGCCCGTTCCTTCATATCCTGATTATCTACATATGGCATCATCTGTTTTGGCTCTTGTTCCTGTATATTCTGATCGTTCAAATTTTCTTGTTTTTGTTCATTTCCCATATTGAAAACGCTCCTTTCCAGATACGTTCTATCTTATTCGTCGTTATCCTCTTCATCCTCATAGATCAATATATCTCCCGGCTGGCAGTCGAGTGCCTTACAGATCGATTCCAATGTGGAAAACCGCACCGCCTTCGCCTTGTTATTCTTCAAAATCGACAGATTCGCAAGCGTAATATCAACTTCCTTCGCAAGCTCTGTCAGCCCCTTTTTCTTCTGTGCCATCAGCACATCCAGATTCACCTTTATCGCCATATCACCACCGCCTTTTCTTATATGGTAACGTCCCTAAATCGTAAAATCATTTTCTTCCTTGTACTGCACCGCTTTGTCAAACACGATGGCAAGCACGCGGGAGAAAAGACCTGCAATCAAAAATACTACAACAATGATAAATACAGCTGGCGTGAAGTAAAGTGGAATCCTGCAAAGCATCACCGCCATGATTGCGAAGCTGTATATGCCCATCCGGTTCAGGCTCTTCACATTTTTCTTCACGAAGCAGTCATCCGCAAGCACCGTCCGAAACATCTTCCGAAGCTCTCTTAGAATCAGCACTGCGAACACACCTGCCGTCATGAAGATCAGCACCATCCAGATATAATATTCTCCGAAAAATGGATTGATCACAGTTCCATACCATTTGAATGACACCGGTAAAGTCAGCGTCACAACCATTCCAACAAAATACATGATATCCAGCAGAACCTTCGTCGCGCCGGCAATTTTATTTTCTTTCATACCTATATGTCCTCCCACATCTTTTCTAAACTGTGCGTTTTATTTCTTAACCTTTCTACACCTTACACGATTCATTATTGAATGTCAATATGTTTTTATTGTTTTTCGATAATTTTTTATTGTTTATCAAGCACACGAGGAATTGTGCATAAAAAAAGAGGGTGAAATGTAGAATGAGAGTCCCGTTTGTAACGCAAGAGTCCCTCTTTGTAAATGAAAATCTCATTTTGTAAACGAGATTCCCACTTTGTAAACGAAAATCCCGTTTTGTAAGCGAATTTCCCGGATTTTCATTTGTACATTGACATGTTATAATACGTTCAGCAATAAATTTGCACACGACAATAAGAGATCAATTCCCGCTCGAAATTTTTGTATTCGGAGAATCCATCCCTGTTTTGAAGTCATTCTGCTGTCTTTGTTCTGGCGGCACTTTGCAAATTTATCTGTTACTTTTTGAGAAGTTTAGGCTTTAAGATGATGTTTTCGGCGGCAACCGGTTTACATCCAAGTTTCTTAAGTATATCTTCTCCGTAATAAAAGCTGAACGTTTCGTATGGGCTACGGTTGTTCAGCTTTTTTCTTTTATAAGAATTGATATGATCCATCATCAGAAAAATATCCTTCTGTGTCAAATCATCAAAGCTGCTTCCCTTTGGCAGGATACGACGTATCAGCTCATGATTCACTTCACAGGCTCCCTTTTGGTAAGGTGCACTTGGATCGCAGTAAAATACATTCGTTCTGCTGCATGGAATCGTATCTCGTTTTTCAATTGCTTTTGGATTTGAAAACTCACTTCCATTATCCGTAAGAATAACCGGAAACAACCGTGAAAAATCTTCATTTCCAAGGACTTTATCCAACAGATTTATAATCTGTATGACAGATGCTGAAGTATTTGAATCTCGTAGAAATGCAAGCATTAAACTTGTTTCAACGAAATGTATAGTAAGCAGGCATTTGCCTCCCACACGTCCGATAACACTATCCATCTGTACAACAGCAGACTCCGGCTTTGTTTCAAGAAACTTCTGGAAATCAGTATAGCTTCTACCAATACGACATCCTCTGTCTACCTTGAATTCAGGCTGTTTGTATCGCGGGCGATACTTTACTTTACGAGGCAGATCAATGTTACGGATATCAAAAAGCTGGGCATCAACATAGTTATACAATGTTTTTTCACTGCACATGATTTCATCAACATGCTCTATATAAATCTGATGAAGAGACTGTCCATTTTTAACCAAGGGGCTGATGATTCCGTTGATTCTTGCTATATCATCCTCATTGGATAAAATACCTGTCCTGGATTCCGAAATAGACTGATGTGCCATTTCATGAGCATCTGCCGGGTCATAAATGCGTTTTAACAAGGTACATTTGGGAAGCTGGCTGCAACCATTACATACATATGGAGGTTTGGTTTTAACGGAACAGATATCCTCTGCAAAATCCGGACAATGTAATGTACACTCGGAACACAGACTGCATTTATACGCTGATTGATGCGTACAACTGTTTCCGCACAGCTTTTTAGCTTTGCATGTACTGCGATGTTTACATGGATTGTAAGGATATCCTGGGCGACCACTTTTCTTATCATAGGAATGCTTTTTTATTTCCTTTGCAATCGTGGTACGATCCTTGCCTAACTTCTTTCCTATAACTCCAAAAGAGACATTCTCCTGAAGGAGTTGTGCAATAACTAATCGATCTTCATATGTTAAAAACTTTGACATGGTAGCTCCTTTCCAGCCGCCAGAAATCAAAGCATAACAAAAAAGAGACCAACAATCCAGTCAGTCTCTTGAATTTGTAAAGGAAAATCCATACCCTTCCTTTACACTTACTACTATTAACTTTTAAAGAAGTCTGAGATGGCGGGTATGGAATCTCAGATTACAATTGACGGCATAAAAAAAGAGACATTATGATCACTCATAATGTCTCTTCCAATCTTCTGTTATGTATTCCGATTAATGCACATATGCTGCTGCACCCGGTGCTGCCGGCAATGGGTTTGGAGCATGCTCACCCTTTGGAATAATCACGATCTGAATTGCTTCCAGTCTCTTTGCTAAACCGGATGTACCTGCAATTGAGCCATTTTTTGCCCAGCCGAGCCAGCCATAAGTCTGTGCGTGTACACGATAATATACATCATAGTACTGTGCCAGCTGGCCTGTTAACTGAATACGGATTGCCTCCAAACGCTTTCCTTCTCCTCTTGTTCCAGATGCTGCTCCATTATACTTCCAGCCCTGTGACCAGCCATAAGTCTGTACATGCGTTGTATATGCAATACCACCGCTGATATTATTCAACTGTGCATTGTTTACCTTGATCGAGATTGCTTCGAGTCTCTTTCCCTCTCCGCTTGTTCCGGAGATAGAACCATCACTTACCCATTTCTGGTTACCATATGACTGTACATGTGTCATGTAAGAAACTGCACCTGAACCATCGGTTGTAGGGTTCTTACCCATATCTACGAATCCACCACCGATCGTTCCATCAAAGCCCTCGTAATCCGTTGGATAATCTGTCTTTGGCATAATGATAATCTGGATTGCTTCCAGTCTCTTTGCCTGTCCTGCAGTTCCTGCATAAGCACCATTCTTTACCCAGCCAAGCCAGCCATAAGTCTGTGCCTGTACACGATAATAAATATCATACTTGTTCTTGTTTGTACCAGTCAGGCGGATCTGAATTGCCTCCAGACGTTTTGCCTCTCCACTTGTACCAGATGTTTCACCATCTTTTTTCCATGTTTTCTCCCAGCCCTTTGACTGAATATGTGTACGGTACTCAACGCCAACGCCATACCCTGGCTCTACAATGATCTGGATTGCTTCCAGACGTTTTCCTGCTCCGACTGTTCCAGATGTTCTTCCGTTCAAAGTCAATGTTCTCTCCCAGCCTTTTGACTGTACATGGGTTCTATACCCAACATTCGGATAACGCTCACCCTCGCTGTTATACCAGTATGCTTCCGATGTAATGCCGTTTGTCATTACAAGTCCAACCAGCATCATGAATGCCATCAGGACGGCTGTCACCCTTTTCCAACATTTTTTGCCTCTCATCCCTTTAAATCCTCCTTTTTTATCCTGCGTTTCCACGGTTATTAAAACTATATAGCCAGAAACTATATTTAGTATATCACATGAAATTTATTTTGCAATAACTTTGTTTTTTTTACATTCTATTTACAAAACAAAAGAAGGAGCACAAGCAATACCTGTGCTCCTTACCGTCAAAAACAACGTTCTTTATTTCACTGTTAAATTTGGATATCCATCTTTAATCATCGCTTTCAACATTGATTTCATATTATCCTTCGACTCGTTGTATCCATTCTCATATCCATCAATATCCGTATACAGATATCCCTCAAATACCGAATCATACTGTGTTGCCTTTGATCCATCAACCTTGACTGCTACATTATACCATGTCTGCAATGGATTTGCACCTCCCAAAATCGCAGTTGCACCCTTTCCATTCGCAATCATCTTCTGAACGGCTGCCTTGTTGTTTACAAAATCCAAGGTCTCGTCCTGAATCTTATACATCACATCGGTATCACAGCAAAGTGTCTTTAATACAAGCGCTGCAAGCTCTTTGTTTGGACACTTATCTGTTACAGAAAGATATGTACCACCCCAATTATAAGCGGAAGGGCCTGCACAGATATTTCTCTTTCCTGCTGTAGCGGAACCACTTTCCTCATCGTTGATTGTCCAATATACAAACCAAGGGCATCCGAAATAGCCAAATACATCACCTGTGAAATCACTTACCCAGCCATCGGTCCAAGGATCATTCTTGTTTGTATAACCATTGTCGATCAATTGCATTGCCAGCTCTAAATATTTGTCAACAGCCGGATCAATCGTAACAGTACCATCATTTACCCATGCACTCTTTCGATCTGCCAATGCCGCATTCTGGATTTCCTTTGGTCCGGATACCATCTTATAGCCTGCCTGCTTCATCTTTTCTGCAGTCTGCATAAAGGTATCCCAATCCTTTACATATGTCTGTACCTTTGCCGGATCAGAAGTTCCAAGCACCTTCTGTGCAATATCTGTACGATAGACAAAACATCCCGGTGTTGCCTGCCAGCAAAGTCCTTTTAACTTGCCATTTACGGTTGCATAATCAATGGTGTACTGGAATGCATTGCTATAATCCTTCTTTGTAATACCAATGCTGTCCATACTCACAAACATGTCCGAAGACATAAAATATTTTGAAACATCCTCATCCATCGCTACAATCGAAGGAACCTTCTGACCGCCCTTCTGATATGCAGCTTCGATTTCTTTCTTGTATTCATCGCTTGTTCCGCCAAGTCCCAGATTTTCAAATTTTACTTTGTCTGCATACTGTGGATATTTATCTTTAAAATACTCCAGACGTTCTCCCAGCTCTGTGTTCCATGAATATACATAAATGATACTATTATCTACTGGCTCCGGTGTTCCCTGATAAGCCTTGGCATTGGAAGCTGCCGGCAATGCATTTGGAGCATCGCTGCCCTTTTCTACCAGACAGATCTGGATTGCTTCTAATCGTTTTCCAAGTCCTGCTGTACCTGCAGTCTCTCCGTTCTTTGCCCAGCCCATCCAGCCGTATGACTGCGCGTGGACACGATAATATACATCATAATAAGAAGAAATCGTGCCGGTCAACTCAATTCGAATGGCTTCCAGACGTTTTGCCTTTCCACTCGTTCCAGACATCTGACCATCCTTTTTCCATTCTTTCTCCCAGCCAAATGACTGCACGTGTGTCTTATAACGGATACCTCCGGTATAGCCAAGCTTCGATGCATTTAACTTGATATAGATGGCTTCCAGACGCTTCGCCTCTCCGCTTGTTCCGGCAATACTGCCATCGCTTACCCAGTTCTGGTTTCCATAACTCTGCACATGCGTTTTGTATATTACCACACCATTTGCATCGGATGTATTTGTCTTTGCTGTTCCGACAAATCCACAGCTTTCAGAGCCCTTTAATGACTCTCCGCTTGCATTGTACATGTAGACTGGAGATTCCCATTTCTGAACTATAATAATCTGGATTGCCTCCAGACGCTTCGCCTGTCCTGCTGTACCTGCTGGCTCTCCATTTTTTACCCAGCCCATCCAGCCATAGGTCTGTGCATGTACACGATAATATACATCATATAAATCTGCATTATTACCAGTCAGACGAATCTGAATTGCCTCCAGACGTTTTGACTGTCCACTTGTGCCGGATAACTGTCCATCATGCTTCCAGCCCTGCCAGCCAATGCTCTGCACGTGCGTACGGTATTCAATTCCAATACCATAACCACCGTCTACATGAATCTGAATGGCTTCCAGACGTTTTGCCTTTCCAAACGTACCGGAAGATTGTCCGTCCTTCTTCCAGCTTTTCTCCCATCCAAATGACTGCACATGTGTCTTGTACATAACACTTGGAACAGTTACTTCGATTTCCCCGTCTTCTGTCCATGCAGTTTCTTTCCTCGCTGCTTCGGAGGTGATTCCATTTGTCAGAACCAATCCAAGCACCATGACGAATGACAACAAAAATGCAGTCAGCCGTTTCCAACATTTCATTGCTCTCATATAAAGCCCCCTTTGTTATTTTTTATTGACAAAGCAAAAAAGTCTGCAATTACGCAGACTTTTCCGATATGTGCAAGGAGTTTATATAATCATTGTCACAAACACGTATTACATTCTCCCCTTTTCTCCGTCTACCTTGCCAATACAGTTCCAATTATAAGAAAAAAATATGCATTTTCAATATGTGACAAAAAATGTGACGGTTTTTGTAATTTTTAGCGATAGCATTTTATATAGTTGTGTTTTAAAATATACATAGCATTAAAGTATAGTGAGGAAAATTATGGATACAATACAGGCTTTGATCAAGCACTACATCGAATCAAACGGATATACGGTATATTCTATCTCTCAGCAAAGCGGCCTCAATCGTACAACACTTCAGAAGATCTTATCCGGGCAAAGAAAAATCACAAAAGAAATCTACGAAAAGCTTCTTCCGTTTTTCGCACTTTCGCCGATTGACAAGGAAGAATTAGAACAGGCTTTTTTGATCAATCGGATTGGAACCGAGCGTTTCCAGACACATATGGAAATCAAGCGTATTTTGGAAATGTCCACATCGACGCTCTACCAGACAGACGATTCCCCTTATGATTTGGTTGTATCAAATGTCGATACCTGGTCGAACTGTATGTTGATTCAAGGCACCTATCAGATTGTAAACGCAATCTATTCTGTCGCCCTGAAAAATGTGACAACCGAAGATCATCCATTTATATATACATTTGCTGATATGAGTCACCCATACGCGTCTATCTTTTTCAAGCCGCTGTATCATCCGACATTTCAACCACTACATGTAAAGCACTTAATTGAATATCAGAAAACGCTAATCGATGGGGAAAACTATGATAATATTCACAACATCCAGATCCTAACAAATCTGCTGCCATCATTTGCCGCATTTCCTGGCACATTTGAAGTGCACTATTATTACTCTGCGCGAAATCGTTTTAAACAGCAGGCAACCGCATTTCCATATTATGTCATCACGAATACACATGTAATCCTGCTGTCTCCAACCTACGAGACAGCCATGATATTGAGCGACAAAGCAATTCACGAGTATTATCTGCACAACTACGAGCAGCTTCTTGCCCGGTCCAACATCCTGACCTCCGGCGCACAGACACCGCTTGACCTGTTAAATGTATTAAATGGAGTAGATCCGGCATTAAACTATCCAATCTGCCTGAATATCCAGCCCACCATCGAGAAATATCTCACGCCGGAAATGATTGACAAATACATGTTGGAATCCCCTTACAAGGATGTCATCCGCGCCAAATTATTAGAACGGATCGGTCAGCTTACGAAGGAAAGCCATACGATTCTCTTCACGCTGGAAGGCTTAAAATTATTTACCGCGGAAGGAAAAAATGTGAATTTCCCGGATACGCTCGCTGCCCGCTTTGATATCGAAGACCGTATTTATATTCTCCGCAAATTTATAGAGGCAAACCAAAATGATACAGACTATCATTTTCTGCTATTAGATCCTTCCAAAATACATACGTCTCTGAATATTTCCATCGCGTTTACACCACCATCCATGACGTTCCTGATGCTGGTACGAAACGATGGAAATTCCATGATTCTTCCACTGGAAGAGCATACACTTTGCAGCAGTATCATGGACTTCATCCAGACGCTGCCAGAATACGGATATGTATGCAGTGTGGAAGAGACGAACCGCTATCTTCAGGAAGAAATCGAGCAACTAAAAAAGCAGTTATAATCTGCTGTATGAAAAAAGAGGGCAACCTGCCCTCTTCTTTATTTACCACAGGTCAGCCCGGTCCCGGATGGAATCTGCCTCCGTGATCTGCCGGATCACCTTACATGGGTTTCCAACCGCCAGGGAATGTGGGGGAATATCCTTTGTCACCACGCTGCCTGCACCGATCACACAGCCTTCCCCAATCGTCACACCACCTGTCACAACGACATTGCTTGCGAGCCAGCAGTTATCCCCGATCGTAATCGGCTTTGCGTACTCATCATCGTATGCCGTACCATCCGGCCTGAACTTGATGTTACGCTCCTGATAACGAAACGGATGCATCGGTGTCACAAGCGATACATTCGGCCCGATGAACACGTTATTGCCGATATGCACCGGACAGGTATCTAACACCGTAAAATTAAAGTTCGCAAATGTATTTTCGCCGATCGTCGTAAATGCACCATAATCAAAATAGATCGGTCCCTGCAGATACACGCCCTTCGCGCATTCAGGGATCAGGTCACGCATCATCTGCTCGCGTGCTTCCTCCTCGGTGTCTGCAGTCTGGTTATAAGTCTGACACAGCTTATGTGCCTTCGTACGGATGGCAAGTAACGTCTCGTCCGATGAATCGTAGATCTTGCCTGCCAGCATCTTTTCCTGTTCTGTCATGTCTTGCACCTCTTTCTTAGTTCATAGTACATTCCTTATCTTTTCTTAAACGATGTTTTACGAATCCAACCAGATACATATTTCCTATTGCCAAAGCAAACGTACCAAGCCAAAAGCCAAGCACCTTTGTCAACATATCAACATCAGGGAAGAATCTCTCAATTACTCTCAACACTGCTATATGCCATACATATAACGGCATACTAAGCCTGCCCAGGCATGAGAAAAATCGACAGGACATATCCGGCACCATGCTCTGACCGGAAAATATAATCGTCACACTTACCACAAAGCACAACAGATTTCCACGCAGAAACTTAAAATGCGGGTAACAGGTCACAATTGGAAACACATATGTGATTACTTCCAGCACTGACAGCCACACCCTGCATGTTCGATTTAATGAAATCCCTCTTAACCAATCCGCCAACAACGCTATAGTCGCGCCCAGACACAGACCCGCAAATGTTCGTACCAATCGATTTGGAAACTCATGTGCACCATAATCATATGTATGAAGATAATAAAAAAGTGCTACATAAAAACAAATCATGCCAGATAACCGGCGATTCCGCATCATCAACAACAGGCAGAAAAACGGGAATACCAGACACATCGCTGATAAAAACCACATTGTAAACAACAACGATCCCTCCGGTGCAGCCTCAGACAGATATAGCATCTCAAACGGCATATTTTCAAATGACCGTATGAAGTTTCCAAATGCACCTTCTCCTATATAATGCCAATTCATAGCAATATATGTAATCAATATCGCTCCCGTAGTATACGGGAGAAACTGTACAAACTTTTTTCCCGTATACTCAACCGCTATTTTCACAGCTTCAAAGTGTTCCTGTGGTTCCTGTTTCTCGAAATGTCTCATTGTAAAATATCCGGTTATTATATAAAAGAACTCTACAAAAAACCAGCTTAGTTGAAATGGTCGGTCCTGATAGCCAAAATGTGCATTCATGATCAGCACAGCCCCCAGAAAACGCATAAGCTCTATTTTCCCGATTCTCATATTTATCTCCCATCAAAAAAACATTTTAATTTATTATGTATATTAGTATAGAATCCGTCAAAAAACAACCGCCTTTCCGTGCGTTTTTTATTATTCATTTTACATTTTGGCAGTTATACTGTATAGTAGATTTTAGATTTTTCATTTTCTGCATAGTTCGTGCGGAATAATTTTCAAAATATTCAGAGAGAGAGAAATTATATGAGCAAACGTGAATCTTTTACTAACCGTCTCGGTTTCATCCTCGCCTGCATCGGCTCTGCCGTCGGCATGGGCAATATCTGGATGTTCCCGACACGTGTATCCCTCTATGGTGGCGGATCGTATCTGATCCCATACTTTATCTTTGTCGTTTTGATTGCATCGACCGGTGTCATCGGGGAAATGAGCTTCGGACGAGGCACACGATCCGGTCCGATCGATGCCTTTGGTGCCGCCTGTGAATCCCGCGACAGACGTAAGGTCGGCGAAACACTTGGTTTTATCCCGGTGCTTGGTTCTCTTGCGATGGCGATTGGGTATACCGTTGTCATGGGATGGATTCTGAAATACATGATCGGAACATTTACCGGAAGCACACTTGCCCCGAATAGTATCGATTCCTTCGCCGCATCGTTTGGTGGAATGGCTTCTGCCTTCGGCAACAATCTGTGGCAGATCATCGCACTTGTAGTTGCTGTTATAATCCTGATGTTCGGTGTCGGAAATGGTATCGAGAAAGCGAATAAGATCATGATGCCGGTGTTCTTCCTGCTGTTTTTGATCCTTGCAATCTACACGGCATGTCAGCCGGGCGCCATCGACGGCTATAAGTACATCTTCCGCGTCGAACCTTCCGCTCTGGCAAAGCCGGAGACATGGATCTTCGCTTTGGGACAGGCATTTTTCTCCCTGTCTGTTGCCGGAAACGGAACGTTGATCTATGGTTCGTATCTGCCGGATAACGAGGATATTCCTGCTTCCGCCGGTCGTGTTGCCTTGTTCGACACGATTGCCGCGATACTTGCCGCACTCGTGATCATCCCTGCCATGGCTACAACCGGTGCACAGCTTGACCAGGGTGGTCCGGGACTGATGTTTATCTTCCTGCCTAGCTTATTTAAGTCTATGCCGGGCGGACACATCGTAGCGATCATCTTTTTCGTAGCGGTATTTTTCGCAGGGCTTTCGTCTCTGCTTAACTTATACGAAGCACCAATCGCAACGGTACAGGAAAAGCTTCACTTAAACCGCAAGCTCTCCTGCCTTGTCATCGGTGTCATCGGCGTGATTGTGTCCATCTGTATTCAGGGAATCGTATCCGACTGGATGGATGTTCTGTCCATCTACATCTGCCCGCTTGGTGCAGGTCTCGCCGGTATCATGTTCTTCTGGGTATACGGTAAGAACTATGTCGAGGAGCAGGTCAACCTTGGACGTAACAAAAAATTTACAGACAAGTATGTACCTGTCTGTAAATATCTGTACTGCCCGATCTGTATCCTTGTGCTGATCCTTGGTATCGCACTGGGGGGGATTGGTTAATGATTCGTAGATTCACTATTCTGCTTCCATTGCAAGCTCGGTCTGTCGTGTGAGTTCCGCATCACTGATAATTGTAATTCGTCCCTCGTCGTACTGCTCCTGTACCCAGTCGTACACACGACGCACCAGGGGCGATTTCTTATCAACCGGTTCAAGCCCCTTCTTCTTGCGGTACTGGTTGATCCAGTAGCCGACACCTGCGATGCCGGATGTGCTGTTGACTGAAACCTTTGGCGGGCGGTCAAGCAGTGTGTCAGTGTCGAAGATATTGTAAATCTCATGATTTTTGAGCATGCCATCGGCATGGATGCCGGCTCTTGTCAGGTTGAAGTTTTCGCCGACAAACGGTGTCATCGGCGGAATCTCATAGCCGGTTTCTTTGCTGATATATTCCGCAATCTCTGTGATCACTTTCGTATTCATCCCATTTAAGTGTCCGCGCAGGGATGCATATTCAAATACCATCGCTTCAAGCGGTACATTTCCGGTACGTTCCCCGATGCCAAGCAGCGAACAGTTGACGGCACTTGCACCATACATCCAGGCGGTTGTTGCATTTACGACGCCCTTATAGAAATCGTTGTGTCCATGCCACTCCAGCATCTCGGATGGCACACCGGAATAATGCTGCAAGCCATAGATGATACCGGACACGCTTCGCGGTAAGGATGCGCCCGGATATGGCACGCCGAAGCCCATCGTGTCACAGGCACGGATCTTGATCGGTACACCGCTTTGATCGGACATTTCCATCAGACGGTTTGCAAACGGAACGACAAATCCATAGAAATCCGCGCGCGTGATATCCTCAAAATGGCATCTTGGACGGAGTCCTGCTTCGATGCAGTCTGACACGATTCCAAGGTATTTGTCTAATGCCTGCTTCCTTGTCAGTCCCATCTTGTGAAAGATATGGTAATCCGAACAGCTCACAAGCACGCCCGTCTCCTTGACACCAATGGATTTTACCATCTCAAAATCCTTCTTGTTCGCACGAATCCATGTCGTGATCTCCGGAAACTCATAACCTAACTCCATGCATTTCTCAAGTGCCTTGCGGTCCTTCTCCGAATACACAAAGAACTCGGTCTGACGGATCATGCCGTTTGGTCCGCCGAGCTCATGCAGGAGTTTATATATGTGTACCATCTGCTCCATCGTGTACGGCGCGCGCGACTGCTGTCCGTCACGAAATGTCGTATCCGTGATGAAGATATCCTCCGGCATATTTTCAGGCACCCGGCGATAGTTAAATGCAATCTTCGGCGTCTCCGTATACGGGAACATCTCGCGGAAAAGCTCCGGTGATTCCACGTCCTGTAACTGATAGCTGTATGGGTCTAATTCCAATTTATTCGTCTTGTTGCTTAGTCTGATTTCCTGCATATGCCGTCCTCCATCCTTCGGATGTTTCATCCAATTTTGTTGCACTCATTATAAACACATGCTATATTATATGTAAAATAGATAATTTTGATAGTAATAATCGAATTTACGAATAATAGGAGGTTTTTATGGATATCGAAGCATTGAATACATTTCTGACACTTGCCAATACGAAAAACTACACACGCACCGCCGCGCAGCTTTTTGTCGCCCAGTCTACCGTGACAAACCGCATTCACGAGTTGGAAAAAGAGCTGAATATCGCGCTTTTCACGCGCAACAACCGCAGCGTGGAGCTGACCGTGGAAGGCGAGCAGTTCAAGGACTATGCGGAGAAGGTCATCACACTGACGAATGCATCACTCTCCGAAATCAGTTCCTTACACAAATACGAAAACCATCTGCGCATCGGCTGCTCCGATTCCATCTACGAAGGACATCTGGCACCGATCATCTTGGAACATCGAAGACAATTTCCAAACGACGCCCTGAAGATCACGATTGGTCTTTCCAATCTGCTGATGGATCAGCTGCAAAACGATATCTTCGATGTGATCTTCACCTATCTTCCTATGAAAAAATCATCCTATCACTGCGAGGTTTACAAGCAGGATAAGATGATTTTAGTGACCGATTATTATAATACGATGTATGCGCGCGGTATCACGAAGCAGGCGTTGATTGCCGAGAATTATCTGATGTGCAATTTTGCCCTGCAGGATGTCGGACAGTTCATCCGAAACTTATTTCCGCGCTATCATCAATTTTCTCTGGAAATTGATGACTGTTCCAAGATCATTCCTTTTTTGCTTGGCTCGGAAAGCTATACGTTCCTGCCTGCGGATACGGCTCGACCATTCTTGGAGGCGGGCAAGCTCCGCGTCATTCCACTGCTGGACTTGGAAACACCGGTCATCAACAGCTACATGATCTGCAAGAACAGTAAGCGGGAACTGTGCCAGTCGATTTTTATGTGATTACCTAATATAATGCAACTCGCCATCATTCGCAATTATTTCATCGGAATCGTAATGGCAAGCTCCGGATGCTCCTGAACGGTGCTTTCAATTGGCTTTCCATCGAATTCGCCGCTTTCGTAATAATCACAGCTTGCAGGGATGATTGTCACCGAATCCGATGTATAATCCAGATTACTGATATTCTGGTACAGATCAATGCAATACCGATTCTCCTCATCTACCTCATTCTGCGGATTCATGCTGACTTCGATCTCCGCGCCCTGACTATCCACAAGTTTATATCCCCACAGCATATCGTATTTCCCGAATCCGCCAATATATGAAATTGCATGTTTCTTTGCATCTGCCCCAGTAAACTCATAATGCAGTGTCATATCAACGCCGGACGGAGCTTTTATAAATTCACCACACACAGTTCCGATACATTGTACATTTCCCTGCGTATCCTTCTGTTTAATCTCCACCTTTTCACTCTGAAACAGTTCGGTCTGTGCCATCAGATTCTGTGTCATATCCGCTGGAATCGTAAAGGAACACCATCTTTTTTCGATTGATTCTCCGTTTCCTGAGACATTAAAGGAGAAAGAAACCTCCAGTGCCGCTCCGTTCAAATCCGTTCCGGCAAGTTCCTGTGCCAGATAGATCTCGCCTTCATACATATGATCTCCTGCATACTTAAATTCATACATCATACAATCAACGCCATTGACACTTGCATGATCCGAGCAATTGAGCGGCGTTGCAATCTCATTTCCATCGACCTTCTTTGCTGTAAATACCAGTCTTCTGCCGTCCAGATACACATCCACCACCTCATAGAGATCTCCAGATACATCTTCTGCAATATCTGATTGAATCAGTGTCTCCGCATCCTTCGCATTGTTTCCAAGGTCGGAAAGAAAATCCTGCCAGATGCCCGGATTTGCAAGTGTAACCGTGCCACAGGCAAAGAGCAGGCAAGCCGCAGCAATAATCACCGCACGTCTGGTTTTTCTCGCGACCGAATACTTTGCAATTCGTAATTTTCCCTGTTCTTCCTCCTGTTTCATTACAAGCTGCGCATTTACCGCCTGTTCTACTCTTTTTTTGTATTGCTCGGGTGCCTCTGTGCAAGCCCATTTTTTCAATTCCATTTCCATTTCACTCATAGACGAATTCCTCCTCAAAGCATTTTCGCAGTTGCTTTCTTCCGCGGTTCAACCGGCTCTTCACTGTTCCGACTGGGACATTTATGATACGGGCAATCTCCTTTAGGGAATATTGCTCCACGTAGAAAAGCTCTAACACCACACGCTGTCGTTCCTCTAATGTAAGCAATGCCTGATACACATCCGATTGTTCCAGTTTTAGTCCGGTTGTTTCTGATTGTTCCTGCTTTTCCAGCATATCTGACTGTTCCGTCGCATATTCACGTTCTTTGCGGCGTGCAATCTTGTAGCACTCATTCATCACAATGCGCACCAGCCATGTTTTCGCATAGCAGTCTTTCCGCAGGGTGTGCAGTTTTTCAAAAGCAATCGTAATTGCTTCCTGCACCGCATCTTCGCAATCCGCATCATGTTTCAGAATTGATTTTGATATTCGATACAGGCTGTCCGTGGAATCAAGAACAACCTGCGCAAATTCTTCCTTTGTCACCGCGTACTCCTTTCCGCATTTTCAGGATATTTGTAAAACGTCTTACATAGATTAGATGCGATCTGCATAAAAAAGGTTCCGTCTATTTCATTTATTTTAAATTGATTGTCACTTCAAACACACTATCTTCCATCCGGATCTCCCCGGTATATCCGCAGGCATCCAAGAATCGACGCACAATGCCAAGTCCCATGCCTCCGCCATTTCTGCCGGTCCGCACATCATCCCCCTTCTTGGTCGGACTCCACAGTTCCTCCGGCGTACAGTCCGGGATATGCGCTGCCTGATTCCGCACGGTCACGGTATCTTTGTCAATCTGAATCTGTACCTCCGTCTCTGGCTTTGCGTATTTGACTGCGTTCGTCACCAGATTATCTGCGATATAACCAAACATCTTCGCATCCGTCTGCAACTTCACATCTCCGCAAATCGCGATCGTCAGCTTGTTTTTGTCAATCAGATCCTGATATAGCGCAGCTTTCTTCTCGAATATCTCCCGGACAGAAACCGCGGATTTCTCGTTTTATCTGTCTCCTGGTCTTTCAGATAACAGATCATGTTCGTAATCATCGAGTTCATATATGAGACATTTGACAGGATTTCGTCCCGATAATGCCTGCCCTCTTCTGCTTCGATCAACTGTCCCATATTCTCCGCATATCCGCCGATTGCCATCAAAGGACCGCGGATGTCGTGTGCGATGGCAAGCATCAATTTCTCATTTTGCTCTTTACTAAGCAGCTTTGCTTTCTTGTGCCGACAACTGATCAGCAACAATAACACTGATCCTAACAGTAAAATCAGACAGCTATAAGCTCCAACAACTAAAATACGAAACATCTGCGGATACCAGGTATAGGGATTCGCATACATTGCCGACAGAACAACATATCCTTTTCCTGTCCCATTGTATACGCGCTGACCATACATCAGATAATTTCCACGTAACCTTCCATACAGAGCCTCATTATGTATTCCTTCTGATATTACGCCAATGGAACCGCTCTCCGTTTCTGACTCGCCTGCAGCATTATATAACTGGACTTGAAAATATGGTTTATTTGCACCGGAAATCATCTCCATTCGTTCATCAAGAAATCTCTGGAGTTTATCATCGGCTTTCTGATTCTGGTTTTCATAGATTAATCCTCCCGTACCAAGTTCATACACCCGTGTCAGAAAGGAAAATCCATCCGGATCCTCTTGTCTGTCTCTGATTTCAATTTTGTTTTCTATTAATTTCTCTCTTGCTTCAAGCAATCCCGGATCCGATAACGCACTGATTATATAGTCCTGTACAGAAGTCCGCGCATCCGTAAAGTAATTTCCTATCTCAACATTTGCTTTTCCGCGCACCCACAAGCTTACCGCCATAAATGCCACCAATGCCACTGCATTGACCAACACTACTTTCCAGATCAGATTCCAGCGGTACTTCCGCATTTCCCGCTTCCATCTGCCGGTCAGTTTCTTCTTTTTTCCTTCCATATGTTACGCCCCTTTCTTCGGTAACGTCTCCTCGATCTTATAACCTTTTCCTACCACTGTTTTAATGCACCTGCCTGCATTACCAAGGTGCTTTCGAAGTTTCCTTACATGGTTGTCCACGCATCGGTCTGTGCCCTCATAATCATATCCCCAGATGCCGATTAACAACCGTTCCCGTAGCAGCAATGTGCCTTTATTTTCAAGCAGCATCCGGAGCAGAGCGAATTCCTTTGGTGACAAGTCTACTTCTTTCCCGTCCACAGTCACACGATATTTCAGCACATTCATGCGGATGGCGTCGCACACCAGCTCATCCTCGCGTATCGTACCCTTCGCGCGCTTCATAATCGCCAGACATTTCGCATATAAGACAGACAGGGAAAATGGCTTCACCATATAATCATCGCACCCGGTCGCGTATCCCTGCATCATGTCCTGCTCCGTGTCCTTCGCCGTCAGGAAGATGATCGGCACAACACTCCGTCTGCGCATATAACGACATAACTCCAATCCATTCATCCCCGGCAGCATAATGTCAAGCAGCACAAGATCAAATTCGTTTTCATAGAATTTTTCCAATCCCTGCTCTCCATCCTGTGCGGTTTCCACCTGAATCGTTCCCTTACTTTCACGTGCAAAAAAATCCTGCACAACCTCGCAGATCTGTAAATCATCCTCTATCATCAAAAATCTGTACATGCATTTCCTCCTTTCGCGGTATTGCCTCCTCACATTCGTTCGGCGGCAGGTCGCCGGACGAATCCTAAATATGTGCTTCGCACATATGCGTCCTCCTCCTTTCAATTGGAGCTTATCATCACCAAATGACTTTTATATGTTCATTTCTGTATTTTTACTTTGTTTTTTATTATATCATATGTCACCACGCGATAGCGTGATGACCTGCGCACGCATCAGCATGCCTCATTTATTGGGGAGTTTTCCCCATTCCGCTACTTTTGCCCCAACTTGCTTTTTCACTTCCTGACCGCACTTGGAGCATCTTCCTCTGTTTTATCACTTCCCCCCCAACACGCCTCTCTGCCTCCTGTGCACAATTGGAGCATCTTCCCCTTTTTTCTCTCTTTTGCCCCAACTTGCTTTTTCTCTTCCTGTCCACAATTGGAGCAGCTTCCTCTTTTTTCTCTCTTTTGCTCCAACTCGTTCTTTCTCTTCCTATCCACGATTGGAGCAGCTTCCTCTTTTTTCTCTCTTTTGCCCCAACTCGCTCTTTCTCTTCCTATCCACGATTGGAGCATTTTCCAATTTTCCTCCATATTTACCCCAACCCACATTGATTGATTGCAAGCTTTTATGGTAGAATAGATAAACTACAAACTAAATTAGACAGGTATGGTACATTTATGAAAAAAGAACAAACTCGAACATCGTTCAAAAGCCGCTGGGGATTTATTCTTGCATCGGTCGGTTCCGCAGTCGGCATGGCAAATGTCTGGGGATTTCCAAATAAAATGGGAAGTAACGGCGGTGGTGCCTTTCTTCTCATCTATTTATTATTTATATTTTTGTTCAGCTACGTCGGACTTCCAGCCGAGTTCGCGATCGGACGTTGGTCGCGCACCGGAACGCTCGGTTCCTATGAAAATGCATGGCGTTCGCGAAACGAAAAACTCGCGCCTGCCGGGCGTGCACTTGGCTGGCTGCCACTCGCAGGTTCCCTATGCATCGCAATCGGCTATTCAATCATCGTTGCCTATGTATTAAAAGCATTTGTTGACTCTGCATCCGGACTTTTAATGCAGGTCAATACTTCCGAATGGTTCGAATCGTTCTCGATGACGGATTTCTCGGTTGTACCATTCCATATTATTATCATCATCGGCACTCTGCTTACTTTATTACTCGGTGCCAGTAGTATCGAAAAAAGCAACAAAATCATGATGCCGCTCTTTTTCCTGATTTTCGTTGTACTCGCAGCCCGCGTAGCTCTGCTGCCCGGTTCAGCAAGCGGGTATGAATTCATGTTTATCCCAAGATGGGAAGCATTGAAAGATCCGACTGTCTGGATCACTGCCATGGGGCAGGCGTTCTTCTCCCTGTCCGTAACCGGAAGTGGTATGATTGCGTATGGATCCTACTTAGACCGGAAAGAAGACGTCATCGCAGTATCGAGACATACCGCGATTTTCGATACGATTGCAGCTTTGGTTGCCGTGCTTGTGATCATCCCGGCATGCTTCTCTTATGATGTCAGTGTGGACGCAGGGCCGAGCCTGCTCTTTATCACATTGCCATCGATCCTGCAGGATATTCCGCTTGGACAGGTCTTTGCGATCATCCTGTATGCGGCAATGATCTTCGCCGGTGTAAGTTCCCTGCAGAACATGTTTGAAGCGGTTGCCGAATCCCTTCTGCATCGCTTCCCGAAGCTGCGCCGTACTGTTGCACTCGGCATTATCTGCGTGATCTGCCTTGGTGCCGGAATCGGTATGGAAGCCATCACCCGCTGGGGAATCTGGATGGACCTCGTCTCTATCTACATCATCCCGATCGGCGCAACACTTGGTGCAATTTCCTGGTTCTGGATTATGAAGAAAAATGATTTATTTGCAGCGATCAATGAAGGTGGCAGGAAGCCACGCGGAAAGCTGTGGTATTTCCTTGGGCGATACCTGTACGTGCCAATTTCAATTATTCTGTGCGTGATTGCACTCGCAATGAAAGTGGCGTTTTAGGTGAATCTGGTAGGCACAATTTCTGCATAAACCCTTATTGCATAAAAAACGGATGATTGAACAATGTCAACCATCCGTTTTCTGTTTCCACCAGCTTACGCCATGCCATTTGCGGTTTTATATTTGTAGATCATCTCCGCATGGTTCTGCTCTTCGATCTGGATATCTGCCAGTAGCTTCCGAAGCGCGGTATTCGCAAATGCAAACACATCGGTATTATATTCACCGGACACCAGCTTCTCTGTTCCGATACAATCCGTTGCCAGAAATGCATCATGCTTTTTATCCTCAGAATTATCCAATGTACCATACGTTACCTTCGGCTCATAGTCTTTTCCCTGCGTATCGTTACAATCGCATGCCGGAACAGAACCATCTAACACTTGCTGTAATGTATCGTAATGCTTCTGCTCTTCCTTCTGAATTGTCTCAAACAGGCTTTTCAACTCCGGATCTTTCGCCTGCGCTGCGTATTTTCCATACTTTTCCACACAACTCTGCTCCTGCGTCTGCAAATCCTGAATCAGGGTACGTTCTTTCTCTTTTAATTCCATTGCTTTGACTCCTTTGATTTTGTCATATTTTTATCGCAATGGTATTATTGACAGATATGCTCTGTTTTATGCTTTTCTCTACATCATACTATAAAACAAGCTGAAATCCATAACAATTTTTAGCAAATCCATAATGTTCATAAAAGCCATGTGCCTCCACACGTGGCAGCCCGGAATCCAATATCAATGCTTTACAATCTTTCTCTTTTGATTTTTCTTTTACATAATCCAACAAAAACTTTCCATACCCTTTTCCACGATCTTCTTTGTTCGTGATCAGACTTGCCACATAACAGGTACACCCCGTCATCCAAAAAGTTTCAAAATAGCTTCCATGACACAATCCATGATAATTTCCTGCGTCATCTAATGCAAAAAACACAAAACTATTTGCATCTGCATAAGCAGTCACACTCCTCTTTTACTGATATTTTCCCTAACTTATATCATCTTCCAAGGATATGCAACAGACATTCTACAGAATCTTTCAAATAAAAATATAAAGGCACTTTCGTTTTTATATTTAATCAAAAGTGCCTTTATTCGTTCTTTTGTAATTAGAAATTGCCGCCGTTCCAGCCCCAGTTTGCAACTGCCTGATACTTCACATACACATGATCCGGTGCAATTCCAAGCACATCCTCAAATATCTTGCAGATCTCGCCAGTCAGCTTGGAGAACGCGGACGGATTCTCGCTTCCATACACACTTACCTCCACCATCGCCATCGGCTGATCATTGGAACCCCGGAAATACAACTTATACTCCGGCTCAAAGCCAACCATAAGCCAGCTCTCCGACTTTCCCGGAATCGCTGTGATTGCCTGTCCCAGTCTTGCCTTAATTTCCTGTTCCTGTGCATCCGTTAATGCTACGCTAATTTTTGAATTAATAAATGGCATTTGTTTGTCCTCCTTATTCGTCCTCATCCGGTATTCCCGTATGAAGGAATTCGTTCCACTTCTTATTGATTTCTTCCAGTTCCTTCTTCTCCATGATTCGGTTTCGGTCATCCAGAATCGCCAGCATCTCATCCGCCACATCTTCCAATCTTGGATTCGAATACCGATACAAATATCCCATCATCCGCGTCGCCGTAAAATCTGTATTCAGATTCTTCGTCACAATGTCCGCAAACTCCTCTGGATATCCAAGACGCAACATAATGTTATAAAGTTGTATGCTCTGTGGAGATTTTGGTTTCATTGTATGTTATAGTCCTTTCCATTATTTTATAAAATATATCTTATCCTTGGTTTTTCCAGATGAATTTATAAGATTTAATTCTTCAGCCTTTTTTAATAATCTACTGGCAGTTTTGATCTGAACATCTAATAATTCCGCTGCTCTGGCACTATTAATTTCATTGTATTTCACTAAATAGGCAAGAATTCGCTGCATTCTTTCTTGCTCCAATTCAGACATTGTTTTGTTATTTAATTCAATCACTAATTTAGTCATTGATTCGGACATTGATTCGGACATTGATTCGGACATTGATTCGGACATTTCAAATCCGTCCCTAATACGAATAATCGTATTCAAATATGTCCTGTCATCATCCATATCAAATTCCGGTGCCGGTGAACCATTTTTCTTAAGTTCCCGTAATATTTTCGGAATACCTGTACCTTTTTTCTCAGATAAATCTATTTCTTTGAATAATTCTCCAATTCTTCGATTACGATATTTTCTGCCTCTAATTTTTCCCTCTTTAAAATAATCAAAATTAATCCATTTGGCAAGTCCTGGATAGTTTAAAATCTCAATACTATCCACATAAATACGGATTTCGACTGGTTCAGCCTCACGATATGACTTATGAAATACTGCATTTACCAAAGCTTCCTCTAATGCATTATATGGATAATTATAAAATCTTACGGCTTCTGCTTGCCCTTGTATCTTTTCAACTTTTTGCTCAATGACTGTATTCTTGATATAATCCAATGCATCCATAACCTGCTTCCAGATCGGTCCTGTAAACGTTTTTTCAATAAAATCATCGGAAGCTTCAGCATCTTTGGTATTGAATCTTATCAATTCGATGTAAGCTCCTGGAATCAGTTTTTCCGGATGTTCTGTAAACATCAAAACACCAATATTTCTAATATCTAATTCTGTGTCCGTTTCATCTGCTACTTCCTGTGCAATGAGCAAATCTTCTAAAGTGCAATTATTCAGTTCATTTATCAAACTGCTATTGCTCTTCCTGATAAAATCTTCAATATACCCTCTTCTAATATCATCAATCCTAGCTTTTCGGTTTATTCTATCATCAAAAGGGACGGAATTAAATTTATCATATAATTCTGATATCTCATCCTGCTTTGCATCCGTTGTGAGTGATGCTGGGCGTATCCAGTATTTCAAACTTTTATCAATTTTCCCGCCTTTAACACTATACACCGATTGTGGTGCCTGATATGGTCCACTATCACCTGCCGGACACCATAAGTATATAAGATATGTTTCAGAGTTCTTATAATTAACAATCTCCATTCTTGGAATGTATCTTGGCACAATCATATTGCAGTACTGAAATATCTCCTGCTGAATTGAATCTAATTCTTCCTTTTGCACACCTGCAAGCGGAAATACCGGCATTCCATTTTCCTCTTTTACCCCTATTACTATATATCCACCATTTGAATTATCATAATCGTTCGCAAAAGCACAAATAGAATGAATAATATCATTCGGATTCCAACCAGTTTTATATTCAACTCGATCGTGTTCCACAACGCGACCTTCTAATAGTGTTTCTATTTTCAATGGTATCATCAATGTCTCCTCCTTCCCTCAAGTTCATATATCAATTAGTTTAATTATAACATATGGACGCAGAAGAACCAACAATCAACTAATTTAACAAAGCGGCGTCATACCGCCTATTATTGGATATATCACATCTATAAACTGCTCATATGTTTTTTCCCTTTTTATTTCTGGATGCCTTTCTTCAAAGGTTTCTTAATTCTCAAAACTCTTTCTCCTTCTTTTACTATATATTCATCAAGCAGTTTCTTTAATGCTACAAGGTTCATTTTCCATAATCCTCCACCTCCTTTTCCCCTTATTATCTGACTAATTTCACTTTTACTCAACAAAATCTGTTTGACAAACTTCGCATTTTTGACGTTGAAAATTCTAATTTTTATAAGACGGAAGAATCCCCCGTTAGCAAAACTACAAAAAATAGGTATAATGTTTTCAATTTATAGAAAGGAAAAATGCTTATGACAAAAAAAGAACTTTTACAATCTAAAAAAGTGACTCTAGGATTATCTAATTCTATGATCACAGACCTAATCGGCTTTTCAGATCGAACCCGAAGAGATTACATGAAGTGTAAGATAATTAATGGAAAATACACCCCTAAACTTCTTGAATTACTTCAAATATCTCTTCATGATTGGAATAATGCAAACGATACAGAAAGTGAGGAATAATATGGGAAAACACAACATTGGTAGATATGAAAAACTTATGATTTTTTTTAATAAAGAAATGAAAGATAATATTCCTTATTCTGCAGATGATCTTCTTTCTTTATGTAAATCAATTGATAGCCAGGCGGACAAAACTACTATTTATAACGTCACATACAAAATGAAAGTAGCTAATTATATCCGTTCCACAGAAGATAAAAAATATATAAAAATTCCAATTGCTGAGAAAGAAACCGTTTCACTAAATGATAAAGTTAATGACGCAATCGCTTGCATACAAAAAGCTCTTTCTTCTTATCAATCTTTTAATTGGCTTAATTGTTCCGAAAGCGAACTTCTGTCTACGCGACAAACTTTTAAAGCGTTAAAAAAACTTTCTTTGAATATCTCAGATCTATTTTAAAGAAGGGAACTGAAAGTCGAAAGCCTTTCAGTTCCCTTTCTCTTACATATGCACTTCTATATCAACTTTTCCTTCCACTCTGTTTCCTTAAAGCCAACAAGCACCTTATCTTCATCCACAACCAAAGGACGTTTCACCAGCATACCATTCGTCGCAAGGAGCTTAATCTGTTCTTCCTCACTCATTTCTGAAAGCTTGTCCTTTAACTTCATTTCCTTATAGAGCCTACCGCTCGTGTTAAAGAACTTTTTAAGCGGAAGTCCGCTTCTTTTATACCACATCTTTAACTCTTCCGCCGACGGATTCGCTTCTACGATATGGCGCTCGGTATACACGATCTTATTTTCATCCAACCACTTCTTTGCCTTCTGACAAGTAGAACATTTAGGGTAACATATAAATTCCATTGTGCATCTCCTTTTCTATGTACATATCCATAACTTCTCAGTCCATAACATCTTTTCACACTTCATTCTATCAACTTTATACTATCGCACAAACCGCAGCTTGCCCTTACTTTCCCATGTAACCTCACTTACCTGATATGGTGTCTCGCCATCCATATGTATCCACTGCGGCGTCTCCGTCACCAATCGCATCTTCTTACATCTGTGGTTTGTAATGTCCTTAAACAGCAAATGCTTCTTAAAGTAAACAAGCACAACTGCAAAAAGCAGCTTCAACCTTGACATTCCTTTCACGAGGCAGACATCCAGCTTGCCATCGGTCGGATTCGCATTCGGGCAAAATGGAATTCCGCCGCCCTCATACATATGATTCATACCCACAACAAAAAACAACTCCGGGAGCTTCATCACCGGCGCATCGTCCAGGTATAATTTTGCGCGTACCGTTTTCTTCGCAAATATCTGCTTAACGCCGATCAGAACGTACACCAATTTGCCAAGATGGATCTTATTTAATACCGCCTTCAAACGGCTCCGGCTGACCTCTTCACAGATATTCGCGTCGTAGCCAACGCCGGAACTAATTAAGAATCGTTTTGCGTCGCTTCCCGGATGGTTCGTTGTCACCTCTCCATAATCAAGCGCAATTTCTTCCGGCTGTTCAAGCAGATGCGTGATCGCCTGCTCTGCATTCTTTTCCAAATGCATATTTCTGGCAAAATCATTTCCGGAACCAGTCTGAATACACGATAACGTCGTGTGTTCAAAATCCTGAATTCCATTTAAGACTTCGTTTAGCGTTCCATCGCCGCCAATCACCAAAATATTGATATCTTCCTCATTTTCCCGAACTACTTCCTTACGTTGATCCATAACAGCCGTTTCGTTTAAAGCCATGTTCCTTCCTGCTGTAAGTTTCCCTGCAACCATCGTTGCTTCTCCCGGCTTCCGCAGTATATACACCTTATACGCCACGTTTCTTCGGTCTAATATGTCTTTTATCTCCCTCCATGCATCCATTCCTTTTCCAGAAGATGAGGTCGGATTTACGATTATATGGTACATTCTTGTTATCCTTTCCACACGCCGCTATCTCTCGATAGCAGGCGTATCTTCATACAGCTGATACTGCAGCTTCGTGCGTGCTCCACGGTAGTCGTTTTGCACAACCAATGTGTAACGGGCTCCTTGGAAGGCAACATAGTTCCTGCCATCCCTCGCAAAGAACGATACCAGCACCCGCTCCTGCCAGATCTCCTCTGACAGTTGCTTCTGCAAAACCCGCTCCACAAAACGGATTGCAATATCCTCAAAGCTGTACTGGCGCTCCCGCTTATTCTCCACATAGTAGAGATACAGCTTCTGGACATAACACTCGGACACAGCTTCCATCTGCTTGAAGTAGCTGCCGAGCATCATATAAACTGCATAATTAAATGCATTCTGGTTATTTGTTGCCTTATCGATTGTAGTTGTTGTATTCATCATACATACCTCCTTGAATAAAAACAATAGATTTTTTGATAAAAATAGGCAGACTTGTAGAACTGTCTATCTTCGTCCACAATCTGCCTTCTTCGTTCTATTTAGTTTCATTCAAGAAAATACTCTGATTTTCCGAAGCTGTTGTTAGTATAACGCATTCCGTTTAGATATACAAGACTTATTTCACCATTACAGTTAAACTCATAGTTCAATTACCTATACCTAATAGGTTTTATTTGCGCCAACCAACGTCATGATACCATTTATTACCAACAGCACACCCGTTGCAATAAATGCCCACGCAATCGTTCCACTCTGATTGAAGAGCAGACATGCTCCGGCAACAACCATCAGTCCCGGTTTAAAATACTCCTGAAACCGTTCTCCCACAGTCAGATTTACAGGCATCGTTTTCTTGATTGACGATATCTGTAACAGTCCCATCAGAATGATTCCTGCTGCCAGAATATAGAATGCAAGACTTGCAAATACCCAGCCAAATACCAAAATACAGATTCCGGCAACTGACTTCACAATTCCATAATTTACGAGTCCTGCCACAAAATCCATAATGGCTCCAACAATTACAAATACTGCCAGAAGCGTAATGGCTGCGGTAATAATTTTTCCTTTCATAACAATTAGCAAAATTCCAAGCAATATGGATCCCAAAGCTGACGCTACGTTTTCTTTCTGGTTCATATGTTGTTCCTCCTTATCAATTATCTCCTATAATAACTCATCCAACAGCTTACTTCATATCTGCCTCAAATGCAACGGACAATTATGAATCTCTGTATGATATAAGCCATTCAACCAGATCTTCATACCCGATTGCCCGGCTGTAATAAGCGCCCTGGAATACATCACACCCCAATGCTTTCAGCTTCTCTAACTGTTCTTTTGACTCCACCCATTCTGCAATCGTTGTAAAATGAATCGACTCCCCAAGCTTGGTGATCGAACCGATGATTTCCGCATTGGTTTCGTTTTCAAGCACATTCCGCGTCAAAGATCCATCCAGTTTCACGACTGCAAAAAATCCCGTCTGCAAGTAGAGCAGGGAGGTATGCCCCATCCCAAAATCATCAATCAAAAACCGGTGTCCGTGTGCTTTCAATTCTTCTATTTTATGTACCACATCCTCTGTCGAAGATATCGCGTCCTGCTCAGTGATTTCAAGACACAACTGGCTACAGGAAATTCCATGTGTCTTCACGCTGTTTTCCACCGCTTCCACCAATCCATCCCACTGCAGTGACGCATTGGTCAGATTGACAGAGATATCAAAGCTTTCGTCTACATAATCAGTCAGTCTGGCTCTCGCCGCTGCCGCTTCATCTAAGATTGCTGCATCAAGCGCATGCATAATTCCAAGTTCTTTTGCAAGCTGAATGATAAGTGGTGGGTAAATATTTCCAAACACGGGATGATTCCACCGAATCAAAGCCTCCGCACCAGAACAATGCCCATTCTTGTCCACCTGTGGCTGATACATCAGAAACAGACTGTGATTTTCAATTGCCTCCTTCAATTCGCCGGCCAGCAGCCGTGCCGTATTTCCACATACATCTTCCCGTTTTGTAAATGCGAACAGAACTCCACTTTCTTCCTGCTTTTTGTATTCTTCTACCAATTGGTTCACATTCTGTATCATCTGCTGCCGGCGCTGCATTTCAAACATCCGGATAAACGGACGATATACAAACACGCCGATCACAATACATATAAGCTGAAGCACTACTCCTTTCCACGAACCAGTTGCCTGATATCCACTCAGAAGAACTGGCGTTGTCCACTCCACCGATGCTACCACATGTGGAACAATGTCAAAATACATTGCCGCATATGCAATCAGGAAATTCAGGATCGGAACTACCAAAAATGGTACAATAAAGATCGGATTCAAAATGACCGGAACTCCAAACAACGCAATCTCACTGATATTAAACAAAACTGCTGGTGCCGCCATACCCGCAACATTCCGCAGACTCTTCGTCTTCGCAAACAGCAAAACCGCGATTACAAGGCAGATCATCACGCCGGTTCCCCCCATGATTACGAACACATCCTGAAAAGACTTGCTGAATATACCAACAGATACATCTGAAAAATTCTGTTTGATCACAACATCCAATACATTGTTTCCATGCACCCCCAAAAACCAAAATATATGTGTCTCGACAATGATTAAGATTCCAGACCAGAAATTATTATCAATCGAACCAAACAGACGATTTACTCCAAGCTCAAACAATTCCTGTACTCCATTTACCCCGCTCGTCACATATAGTACCTGATGAAACAAGTTAAACACGAATAATATCCCCAAAGTACAGCCAATTCCATTGATTGCATGCATATAACCACTGTCAGTATCTATTTCCTTGTTTCTCACTGACATAAAATTTATATCCTTTAATTTGAAATACAAAAATCCTGCACCAAGGGATACAAACAGTGCAGTGAATGTATTCATATTGCTAAATGCCTTTATCGAAAAACTCCCATATTGGATTCCGGCACATCCGGCAAAACTGGCAAGCGTGACAACCGCCAGTACAATCGCATCCCCCGTCTCCACAAATCCACTTTTCTTTCTGGATTTGATCAGCGCATAGCTGACACTCGTCGTCACTGCAAGCAAAACCGCAAAAATATCATTTACACCATGATATATAAATTGCAGCATATCCATAACATGACCTGACCAGATATGTGCAATAAAATCCTGATAGCCTGCTATCGGCAGACTCATGATCATCAATGCGCCATAGCCAACAACAAGCAGGGGAATAAGCATAATCATCCCCTGGCGGATCGCACCAAAGGCACAGCTTTTTTCTATCTTATTCGTTGCTTTTAATACTCTGTTTTCTATTTTTTTCATTCGTATATTTCCTCAATTCATAATACTTTATTATAACATGGATACAGCACAAGCTCAACCACATCTGAACTTTCCTATTTACCAATTCTTTCACATTCACCCCAGAAGGAAATACATTTTCTGTAATTACATTTATAACAATACTATGCTATAATAAAGTTTACGACAGATGTATTTACAGACACCTTATAAAAACGAATGAAACTGATGAGCAACAGATTGCCACGGATATATATTCCACGAAGGAGAAAAATTATGAATTACGGCGAATCTGTTTTTAAGGAAAAGGCGAACCGGAGAGCCAGACGGATCTGGATCATCTTCGCCGCATTGCTTTCTGCAAACTATGGTGCCGATGTGGCGAACCATCTACGTGGCACTACCTATTATATTATCTTTTTAGCGCTCTGCTGGCTGCCAGTCATCACCGGGGAGATTCTGCTTCGTGTGAAGGGCTTCGATACTGACCAATACAAATTCAACCTCGTGATCGGCTATGGCATTTTCTATACATTTGTATTATGCACGACAGAATCACCGATTGCATTCACGTATATCCTGCCCGTGACCAGTCTTCTGGTCCTCTATAAGAGTATCCGATTCATGGTAAGCTGCGGAATCGCAAACTCCCTGATTATCGTCGGAGGTGCTGCCTATCGTATCTCACAGGGATTCAACTCCGCCTCCGATATGAAGAATTATCAGCTCGAGCTCGCCTGTATCATACTCTGCTATATCTGCTATGTCATGTCCATCAGGCACCTGATTGAGTCTGACGGTGCCATGACAGACAGCATCAAGGCAGACCTTCATCGTGTTGTCACGACTGTGGAACAGGTAAAGCAGGCATGTAACACGATCACAAACGGCATTACCGTTGTCCGTGAGCTTGCATCCGAGAATACACATGGTGCCACGATTGTTGTAGACAGCCTGAACCGGCTCAGCGATCATAACTCTGACTTGCAGAGCAGTACAACCTCGTCGAACGAAATGACGTCCGACATACACGCACAGGTCAACCATGTGGCGGAGATGATTGAGCAGATGGTCTCACTTACGAGCACTTCGGTGCAGCACGCGAAGGTAAGCTCCGAGGATCTGGCAGATCTTGTAACAACGACGAACACGATGGCTTCGCTCTCCGGGGAAATCGAGCAGACATTGCAGAATTTCAAATCTGAATTCGCCATGGTGAAGAACGAAACCGGTGTCATCGAGAATATCACATCCCAGACGAATCTTCTTGCATTAAATGCATCGATTGAAGCTGCCCGCGTCGGCGAATCCGGAAAGGGATTTGCAGTCGTAGCCGAGCAGATCCGTACATTAAGCGAGGAGACCAAGTCCTCTTCCAATCAGATTCGGCAGGCTCTCGAGCATCTCGAAGAGACTTCTGAGCGGATGACCGCTTCGATGGAAGAAACCCTGAAGCTGATCCAGCTCACATTGACCAAGGTCACGCAGACCGGTAAGAGTATGACGGAAATCGCTTCCGATACGAATAAGATCGGTGAGAATATTCAGGTCATCGACCACGCCATGAAGGAAGTCGAGGCTTCCAATATCCATCTTGTGGACAATCTGAATCAGGTAACGGATATCGTGGGCGACATGACAACCTGCATCAGCGACTCCAACGAGATCAACAACCGCATGCTCAGCAAATACGATGAATCAGCCAACAGCATCAACTCCATTGAGACCGTCATCGAATCTCTCATGTGCGAGCTTGGAATCGGTGGTTTCATGGGAACCGAAGATGTACAGCCTGGCATGAAACTGAGTGTGGCACTGAAGGACGGAAAGAACTATTACGGCGAGGTACTGACACGTGAGAACAATACGTTATCAATCACCCTTGCAAATGCACCGAAGCTTACGGAGGTGACAGAATGTAAGCTGCAAGTAACTGTCGGCAACGTGCTTTACTGCTGGGATCCGGCTAAGATTGTCCATACCGCGCAAGAAGCGGCTTCCCACTTCACGATTCAGATTGAATCCCGTCCGAAGATTAACAACCGCCGGAAATATCCTCGTCTGGATATCTCCAATGCCTGCACGATTACTCTGGCAGATGGCACAACAACCATGGAAGGCAAGCTCGATAACTTAAGTGCAAACGGCTTTGCATTCCTGACACATGACAACTACTTTGCTACCCATAAGGGCGTCGACATCCGTGTGAAAATTCACAACTTTGACCTGCCTCAACACGACGTACTGGAAGGACGTGTTATCCGCTGCTCTGATAATGAGGGGCTTTACATCGTCGGCTGCCAGATGCCGGGGGATGATTTCTTTATTCGGGATTATGTGAAGAGTCGGTTGTAATTGGAAAGCCTGCATACATCGCATAAATACGATGAATATTGTTGTATTGTTGCAAAGCAGGGTGCTAAACAAGCTGTAAAAAATGGTCATAAAAAACGCATGTCAAGTTGATTGACATGCGTTTTTCGTTCGTATTCTGTTGAGTTAAGTCTGCAAAAATCAAGCTACCAAAGGACATCAACAATGCTAATATCCCAATGAAAATCGAAATGATCTCATAAGCCGTCATCGGCGCCACGTCTACACTCCGTTTCGGTCGGTGCTAAACAAGTGTCCCCCGGACGCTTAACGCCCTGTCTTGGGTACTTTCCTTAGATAGTATCCTAACATAAGAGCTAATGCTTCTGCAAGGATAAATAAAAATTATTGATTATCCCTCTACGTCGCAAAATACTATTTAGCATCGGTTACAATCGGAAAGTTCATTTCAACAATAAACTCTTTTTTTTCTATTTTTGCTTCAATCTCTCCATCCATCCGACTAACCAACTCCTTTGCAATAGATAGTCCCAATCCAGTAGATGTTTTACTTCTGGCAACATCTGCTTTATAAAATCGCTCAAATACCTGATCTATATTAATCTGTTCTGGATGTGTAACCTGATTGCTGATTCTAAGCACCGCCTGATTTTGATCACGTTCCAACACAATGCTAATCTTCTTTTCTCCATGATCCAGCCCATTTTTTATCACATTCTGGATAACACGGCGGAGTCCCTGCCTGTTTCCATGTATATACAACTGTTCTTCCGTAATCTGAATATCCGGCTGAATTTCCATTCTTACCCATTCATCATAGTATGAAAAAACTGTTTCTTTCAAAATCCGGTTCATACAGCACAATGTCAATTCCAAACTGTAAGATTCGTTTTTTAACTTTGTAAACATAAAAAGTTCTTCCAACATTTCATTCAGACTATGAATTCTTTCGTGGATAATGCTTAAATAACGTTTCTGATCCTCTATATTTTCACATTCTTCCATTAGCTGAAAATATCCGTCCAAAGATGTCAGTGGTGTGCGGATATCATGAGAAAGATTTGTATAAGTGTCCGTAATCAGAGCTTCTTTCTCCTGATAATGCTGCTTCTCTTTTCTTCGCAGTTCCAAAAGCTCATTCAACTTGTCAGAAAGCTTTCCTATTCCACCCACATCAAATTCATGGTTAATCAACATGTTACTGTCATGTTTCATCATAAACGCCAATTGGCGGCAGATGTCTTTCACCTGCCGCTGGTATTTCCACATAACAATAAATTGTAAGATAATAATTCCTGCTAATATCCCAATTACGATATACATCCGTTAAATATCCCTCTTTTGAAAAACAACGCTGCTTACTGATATCATCATAACGATGAACACTATTGCCACACCAAATGCCGTCAAACACTCATTTCCACTCGGATTCATAGGAAGCAGTGATAATTTTCCTGTTATCGTATACTTATAAATCTGGAAATTCTGAATTCCTATTTTTTGAATGGCACTATTGATCACCCCATACACAATGGTCATTACATTCATGCTAAGACAGACAGCAATGACCATGCTGATTACATTATTTTTCAAAACAATTGCAATCGCCATACAAATCAGCACAAGTGCATAATGAAGAGCCAGTTCAGTCACAAAATAAGATAAAATTGCCTTTGTATTTCCCCATTCCAATTCCCCGAAAACAATACCATTCGCCGCTACCTGAAATAAGAATGCACCTGCCATTGTCAGTACCGTAAAGACAGCCAAGGCAATTGCCCTGGAAAAAATCAGAGTTCCTCTATTTCTAACCTGACCTCCTATATTCTTAATATATCCGCTACTGATATCCGCTGTTGAAAACAGAACAGTAAAAATCACCAAAAGCAGTGCATACAATTTTCCTTGGGAATTGGCAAAAAAGATATCATATACCGTCACCTTTTCTCCCGGCTCCGTAGGCAGCGTTACCATCATTCCCACATTAATATTATCCACAGCAGGTTCAGTAACCTGCTCCTGTTTCATGGCATCCTTTTCAGTCAAAAGCTCATAATCTGTCTTGCATAAAGATGTTGTAATCAATAATATTGCTGCCAGTACGATCCAGATTACATACATACTTTTGGTTTTAAGCATCCGGTATAAATCCATTTTTATTATATTAAGCATGATCCGCACCTCCCGTCAGATTCAGAAAATAAGTTTCCAGTTCTTCACTGGTTATGGAAATCCCTTTTACCGGAATTCCTGACTTTGCAAGTTCCATATTCAACGCTGCACTTTCATTCAATCGTTCAAAAATATGAATATGCTCTTTATCTGTTACCTGATAGTTGGTAAATCCCATAGAATCCATCACCGGAATCGCCTGTTTCGGATGATCCAATGTCAACTCTATCCGTTCACTGCATCTTCTTATTAATTCTTCTCTTGTAATTTCCTGTAATAAACTTCCATTATGAATAATTCCATAATCAGTAGCAATCTTCGATAATTCCTCAAGAATATGACTGGAAATGCATATTGTCATATTTTTCTCTTTCTGAAGTCTCTGAATCGTATCCCGGATCTCTGCAATACCCTGTGGATCCAATCCATTGATTGGCTCATCAAGAACTAATAAATCTGGTTCTCCAACCAAAGCAAGACCAATTCCCAAACGCTGTTTCATTCCAAGTGAAAAATGTTTTGTTTTTTTCTTTCCCACATCCTCCAGACCGATAATTCTCAATATTTCTTCAATATAACTTTTTTTCTTTATTCCAAACAGCTTGCATTTGATATTCAGATTTTCATATGCAGTCATATTTCCATAAAGTCCCGGTGCCTCAATCAGACATCCTATCCGTGATCGAACTTTTTGCAAATCCTTTCCCTTGTATCCGAACATCTCGATTTCTCCACAAGTTGGCTTGGAAAGTCCACTGATCATCTTCAGACAAGTTGTCTTCCCAGCTCCATTCCGACCGATAAAACCATAAATAGCACCTTTTTTAATATGCATATTGACACTGTCCACAGCTTTATGGTGTCCATATTGCTTAGTCAAATTTCTTGTTTCCAATAACATTTCGCTCAAGTTTTTCATCTCCTTTTTCTTATCTGCATTTATCATAAAGGAATAATCCTAATCAAACGCAAATAAATAGTAAAAAAAGAGTAAAGATTATAGATGAAGCCGATAACCGATTCCCCAGACTGTTTCAATATATTCCTCAGTTGTAACTGTTTTTATCTTTTTACGAATATTGCTTATATGTACATCCAGAGTTTTTGTTTCACCCATATATGGTTCGTCCCACGCATATTCAAAAATGTCCTCTTTACTGAAAACCTGCTTCGGATTTCTGAGCAGTAATTCTAAAATCGCAAACTCCTGTCTTGTTATCTTAGGAAGTTTTTTTCCACCAATGCTGACCTGAAAAGTAGCTTTGTTCAATACCATCTCTCTGAACGAAAGGTTAGATTCTTTTATTTCCTTTTCTTCTGTATGACGAAGCTGTACCTGAATTCTTGCCAGTACCTCTCTGATTTCAAAAGGTTTCGTTATATAATCATCAGCCCCACTAGTTAAAACCTTTACCTTTTCATCCAAGCTATCTTTCGCAGTCAAAACAATAACCGGAAGATTTCCCTTTTTCCGTATTTCCTCCAGAACTGCTTCTCCTGTAATTCCCGGCAACATCAAATCCAGCAACACCAGTGCATAGCTATGCTCCTGCATATTCAAAAGCAGCTTTGCCTCAGTTCCGGAAAACGCCTGCTCACAGGAATAGCCTGCTTTGGATAATGCTTCCTCAAGCAGATTATTGATATTTGTATCATCTTCTACAATCAGTATTTTCTGCATGATAGTTCTCTCCTCTATTTTACACTGTAAAAACATTATTTTCTTGCATTATACGCTTTTCCCTTTTTCCCCGCAATTACTCCCCACAGATCCCCAGAATTCTCCAGTACATAACATACTTTTTGTTCCAGCTGAACTTATAATTTTCAGTATTGCTGTGCTTCCAAGATGCATATATCACTTTTTCCTTACCATTATGCCTTTATTTCTCCATCAGTGCTTTCGCAACCCTTATCCCGCCCACAAATAGAGCCAAACTAGAGCCATTTGATAAAACAAATGCCGGGAACCCGCATAAATACAGGCTTTCGGCATTTTAATCCGTTATTCAAACTCGACTTTTCCTAACTAATTTTGTTTAGAAATTATTCTCTGCCGAGTATGTAAATCCTTTGATTATTTGATATATCCATATTATCCTGCCTATATAAGCTAATGTTATCATTTTGTTATCGGTATTGATAACACTTGCTCAGTAGCTGTGGATAATAGCTATATGCTATGGCTTAAATTATAAGCGAGTTTTTTTGTTTTTTTAATTCTATACCCACCAGTACAACAGATAGCACAAACGCTGAAAAATCAGCAATAGGCCCCGCTAGCAATACTCCCATAATTCCGAAACGAAGCGGGAGCAGCAGGGTAAGCGGAATCAACAAAAAGGTCTGCCTTGTTAATGCCAACAGAGCACCTCTTAACGATTTTCCTATTGCGGTAAAAAAACTGGAAGAAAGCAACTGCACACCATTTACCAACACCATGAAAAGATAGGTACGCATGAACAAAACAGCAAATTCAAAATACAGCTCGTCCCCATCTCCGAATAGCGAAATGATAGATTGCGGGAAAAATTGAAATGCGATGAAAGCAATAGTGGAAACAACAAGGTTCCATTTTACCGCAAGCAGGTAAGCCTCCCGTACACGATGGTATTGCCCTGCCCCATAGTTGAAGCCGATAATCGGCTGTGTTCCCTGCGAGATTCCTACAACAATCGCAAGGATTATGGCATTTGTTTTCATAACGATTCCGCAAGCAGCTAAGGGAATATCTGATCCATATTTTGTTAATGCGCCGTAATAAGTCAACGAATTGTACTGAATAATTTGAATCACGGTAACTGCAATCTGGTTTGAGCTGCTGCTGATTCCCATGCTGCAAATTTTCATGCTTTCTTTGATGTCCAATAAAAACGACTCTTTTTCAAAATGGATTGTTTGGAAACGCCATAGATAACGGAGTGCGAGTATGAAGGAAAAAATTTGCCCAATAACTGTTGCCCAAGCTGCGCCGGCAATTCCCCAATCGCAAACAAAAATAAAAATGGGATCAAGAATGGTATTGATAATAGCTCCCACAACCATGCAGACCATTGAATACTTTGGTTTTCCATCTGCTCGAATCAAATTGCTCATACCATTCGTTACAATGAGAAACGGCATTCCAATCAATGTTATGCTAGCATACTGCTTTGCATATGGAAATACATCTGTCGTTGCCCCAAATGCCTTTAGGAGCAAAGACAGAAAAGTTTCTCCAACCAGCAAATAAATAATTCCGAAAATTCCCATCAGAACAATACCATTTCCCGCTGCTTTGGCGGCAGCTTTCGGCTCTTTGTGTCCAAGACAGAGGGAAACACGGGAAGCACTGCCAATTCCAACCAGTAGTGCAATGGCAAGGCAGATGGTAGAAAACGGGTAGGCAACATTGGTTGCTGCATTTCCCAAATAACCGACCCCTTGACCAATAAAAATCTGATCCACAATATTGTAGATTGAGCCGACAAGAGACGCCACAATACTGGGAACAGCAAAATTTTTCAACAGCTTTGAAATTTTTTCATAGCCCAGAGGATTTTCAGTCATTGAACTCCTCCCCCTTTCTCTCTATATGGAGTTCCGATGTGATATTTCTTCCCGCCTGTATTAAGAAATCCATAAAAAGGTTCTGCTCGGATTCGCTCATACCCTGCAATAAAAGAGCTTCTGTCTTTTCGCATACCGTCTGTACCTCATCAATTACAGACAGCGCACGTTCCGTAGGATACAGCTTACATGTCCGCTTATCCTTATCATTGGGAGAACGTGTAATCATTCCCTGCTTTTCCAATGTCGCAACCGTCCGTACAATATTGCTTGGATGAACATAGAACATATTCAACAAAGAATCTTGTAGAATACCGGGCGAACGACAGATTTTGATTAAGAACATATATTGACTGTTGTTGATTCCATAGGGGGCAAGTTGCTTGTCCAAATAGATTTTGTAAAATCGGTCTGTTACTGAAAGCCATTTTAATAGTTTCATAGATATACTCCTCCTAACCACCAGTATTATAGCGCAATATGCGTGCGCACGCAACTACTTTTAACATTATATCTGCCGCTTGTCAGCAGATTAAGATAAACAAACTGCTTATACTCTTTGAGATACTGCAAATGCCTTTGCCCCCATATTCCTATGGGCTTTTCTTTTTCGGAAGGTAATGCAAGCTCTGGAAGGTAATAGTCGCCCTGCTTTGCATACCAAAGACCGTTTCTTTCATCATAAATCCTGTTTGTTTTGGCGTTTCTCCATCGGTGCACTTGGATTTGAAGGCAAAAATATGTCGGTCCGTATATCCCAGTATGAAACCGGTGCCCGTATTCCCGGTGAAGATATGATTCTAAAACTTGCTGATGCTTTGCACTGCAATTACAAGGCAATCTCTGATTACAGCCTTGGTGCTGCTGAAGATATCATCGAAACACTTATCTGGCTCGAAGAAAGTGCCACATCTCTCCCGGCACGTGGAAAAGGCACAAGATTTCCAGAGTATACAGCTCCCGGCAACCTGATTCATCTGACTACAATGACTCCGGCAAAAACTTCCGAGACTGCCAGACCAACTTACAACGAAGATGATTATGACAGTTCAGGCTCACCTGTCGCATTAACTTTTGAATATGGATTGGTAAATGATTTCCTTTCGGAATGGTGTGAAATGAAAACGAAATTAAATAATGGAGAGATTTCTCCTAATGAATATTTTGAGTGGAAAATAACATGGTCTCAGGCATAGAACAAGCTCGCAAATGCCCATTTTACTAGGCTTTGCGAGCTTTTGAAAATTATTCAAACTCGACAACTACTAATCAATTTTGTTTAGAGATTATTTGCTATCGTATTTGCCTTTCTTTCAATTCTTTGATTTGTCCATATTATCCTGCCTATACAGGCTAATGTTATCATTTTGTTATCGGCATTGATAACACACGCCCTGTAACTGTGGATAATAGCAATATGTACCGACTCAAATTATAAGCGGTTTTGCTTAGAAAATCAATAATCTTATTGTTAAAAAAACATCTGCCATACTCTCATAGATAACAATGACAAAATATAAAACGGAAGTATATATAGTAACCTTTGCAGTCGGTTCTTTGCTGTATATATTATAATACTCTGAATCGGTATCCATATCCAAAGGATAATACTAAATAATTCAATTTTATACGCTATCCAATAACAGAGCATTGGAAGTAACAACAAGAACATTCCAATAACTGACTTACATTGTAATTTTTCTTTTAAAGAATATCTGAGCGGAAATCCTTTTCTAACTAAACGTAATTCATTTTGCACATTATAGCTGACAACATTCTGTCCTAATATCAATATAGAAAACAATAATACATACTCAATATATTTTCCGTCTATCTGCGATAATAACATTGTGATTAAAACAATCGCAAAATACTGATACATAATCTGTTTCTTTCTTCTGACAATACTAACCACCTCATAAACCATCAAAAAACGATAGCGGCTGCCATAATATTTCTTCATCAGTCCTTTCATTTCTTTCTGATTATTTTGGAAGAACACTTCATCCTGCGTTTGCAAAACTGTATCATATTCTCTATTCAAAAATCCATATAACATCTGATTATATTGTTGAAAGAACGGGATAATTGCTTGATAGCTAAAATAAGGATATAAAATAAAATATAATCCGTAAATGATCAATAATATACTGGTAACAAATACACTTCCATAAAAAAAACAAATCATTACTACTGCCAACATACATATATTCATAATATCCCGATATTTATATTGTGTTGATAAAACCGTATGCATATTGACAATTGGGTTACAAAGCATAGCCACAGTAAACTGTCTTAAGACCATTCCCTCCATTGGAAAAGCCCAAAATAAAATCAACGCAACACTCAACGTCAGTACCATGCTTTTTCCTATCTTCTTCACTCTCCAAATATATGTTTTTTCTATTTTCCAAATATAAGTTTCAGGAGAAATACGCATTCTTGGTATTGTTCCAAACAAATTCATAAACAAGAAACAGAGAATACCATATGGTATAAAAACAGCAATATCCATTCCATAGTTTTTCTGAATCATAGATTGCAATATAAGAATACATGGCACAATAGCAATCAGTATAAGATAAGCACCTATATTTCGTTTGACCATTCTAACTGCAAATTTGAATCTCTGTTTCAAAAGCAACTGATACATACTTACTCCCCTTCAGATAAAATTTTTGCTATTTCCTCTCTGTCAACTTCCTCCATATTGATTTCTCTAATTTGTCCGTTATGTAACAAAAGACACTTGTCACAAACATTTTGTAAACACTCTATATCATGGCTTGAAATAATGTAAATTCCTTTTTCTTTCTTGTGAAACTCCACTATTACATTTTCTAAAAGTTTCATTTGGACAGGATCAAGTCCTGAAAATGGTTCATCAAAAATAGTAATTTTTTCTTCTTGTATCATTGCACAAGCATTATTTAACCGTTGCATTGTACCTTTTGAAAGTTCTAACGGAGAATAGTTCTCATACTTTTTTAATCCCAACCCATCTAAAATCCTCTCGATTTTATCAAATGCCTCTTGTTTTTTTATCTTTCTGCTTGAAGCAATCAAAAGAAGATTTTCATATATCGTCAACTCATTAAAAAAACTTGGTTGATCCATTGCATAGGCGACCGGCATATCAAGATAATCAACCTTATTCATCTTTTTTCTGTCGATAGAGATTACTCCTGTATAATTTTTGTCATAATTCGAAAGTATATTTAAAAGAGTAGTCTTTCCAGCTCCATTTCTTCCAACAAGTCCATAAATACAAGCATTTTCAAATGTATAGTTTAAGTCCGAAAAAACAACCGTTTCACCATATTTTTTACTTAAATTTGAAATCTGAATCATAAAATTTCTTTTCCTCTCAAATCCATTTTCGTCAGCCCAACGACTAACAATCCAATAAAAACTACTGTGTCCACAAATAACAGTACAACAATATTTTTTACCACTCCGAAAGTAAAAAGTATGGAGAAAATTTCTACCGACAACACAATAAAACACATATAATTTGTCAAATACTCTGTTATAATATCTCCATAATAATTGTTCATCTGTAATTTGGCATAAATAAAAGGTTTTAATAAATAACGGATTATAATACAGATAACGGGACAAATAAAAATCCAGTTTTTATTCACCAAAGATGTTGCCACACCTTTACTCCATTGTACCGGAATCTTTACTGGCAGCTTAGAATAAGACAACGCCCCAATAATCAAGCATAATACGGTAATCGTTATCCAAGTAAGCATACTTCCCCATATATACAAAAAGCTGACTGAATCCAATTTGAAAACAGTTTGATTATCTTTCCAATAATCCTGCAACTCTGTTACATATTGTTCTACCTGTAATTTTTCATAACTAATACTTTCTTCATCCAGCATTTTTTCGCACATGAGTTTCGCCTTATTCAAATCAGTAATCTGACTTTTTAATACTTCATTCTGCTTCTCAAGCGTTTCCTGCAAAGTTACTTTCCCAGATATAATACTTCGTATATCCTCAATAGAAATTCCCAATGTACGCAGATATGCTATCTTCTTTATATTTTCCACATCATTTTCAGAATAATCTCTATAACCATTACTTTCATTTCTCGAAGGCTCAATAAGTTTTTCCTTTTCATAAAAACGGATATTAGAACGGGATAAACCTGTTCGCTCTTCTACGTCTTTTATAGTCATATTATGCCCTCCTTTCGAGCAACTCTATTTTACTTAATAATAAGCTATAAACAAGGTTTACAGTCAAGCATTTATCAAAAAACTAAAGATGTACCGTTTCACCAAATAGACGGGACGTACTTCATTTGATAAAAAACTAAAAAAAACAGCGATTTACATCAAACTAAGAAATTATCGATATGGGAAATTGATAACTCCCAGTTTGCCTTTGTATCCCTTATTCACAATACTTGAAGACCCAAAGATGAAAATTATCGGGTGATGAAACAGTAGATTTAACAGGCGCTCTCTGCAAATCCTCAAGATGAGGCGAATTTGCAGAGAGCGCTTGTTTGTATCAAAGCAGAGAATTGTATAATTTCGTACAATGTGTTTAAAGTCCAAATTATAGGACAAGCCATGATTTATAATAGAAGTATCGAAGGGAGCGGTTCCCTTCCCCAATACAAAGCGGAGGTAACTACTATGCTGAAGGATATGGATTTCGGGGTCTACGGTAAGGGCGTTGACGGATATGTTCACTATTCTCTGGCGATGGATCGTATCCGGGAAGAAGAGGAAAACCGCAAGGCGTTGATGGATGAGTTCGATAACGGTGAGGACAACTTCGATTCGGACGATCTTGATTCTGATGACTTTAGTTCAGATGATTTTGGCAGTGACGACTTCTGACAGTAAGTGCCACAGATAAAATGCACCACACGACAGAAAGGACTTTACCATGAAAAAGACTATTTGGAAAAGCATTCTTTGCGCAATGCTCGTTACGCTGACTGCCTGCATTTTGTGTACCGGCGCATTCGCTGCCAAGTATACCTGCATCAAGAGCGGCTGCAACAGAGAGGCGGCTAAGGGCTCCGCCTATTGCTGGGTACATAAACCCACGAAGAGCAATTCCAGCGTCTCCGGCAGCGGCTCCAGACCGTCCGGCAGCAGCTCCAGCACAAAGCATAAATATACCTGCATCAAGGACGGCTGCACGCGAGAAGCGGATAAGGACTCTGCCTACTGCTGGGTACATCGCCCGTCCAAATCTTCCACCAAAAGCAGCACTTCTTACAGCTCCAAATCTTCGTACAGCAGTTCTTACTCAAGCAGTAAAAAATCCTACAAGACGTATGATTCCTATGACGATGGCTACGATGCCATCTATGATGATGACGACTACGATGAGGATCGCTACGACAGCGACCCGGACTACGCAGCAGGCGTAGATGACGCTATGGACGAGTTGGATTGGTAACACAACAGTTTATGCAAATGACAGGAGGTTCCCTATGAAAGCATTTATCACGATCACCGGATTGAAGTTCTATTTTGGCAGCAAGCCTTTTGCGGTCGGGCAAAAGGTAAAGCTGGTCAAAGAGCCTGACAATGAGTATGACAGCGAAGCAATCAAGGCAGAACTGCCGGGTCTTGGCTGCGCGGGTTATGTGGCAAACAGCCCGCACACGATTTTGGGCGACTGCATCAGCGCCGGGCGGTTGTATGACAAAATCGGAGACAGCGCCACGGCCAAAGTTGTCTATGTACTGGACAATGCGGTGGTCTGCAAGGTGAAGATTGCAGAGAAAGAAAAGATGTGCGGTCAATGCAGAGAATGATAGCTTTATATGAGATTATTGCCCGCTTCCGGCTCTGGGTATCGAATGATTCGTATAAGTGTTGCAGAGGTTGCTGCGTGACATGTCCATATTATAAAGATTGTGAGGCTGATGCACAAAAAAGATAAAACTTCAAGATTTCGATCCCAGAACAGAAAACAGGGCAAGCTAAAACGAAAAGAGGTTTATTATGGCTTATTCGCGCAAAGACGTTGAAAAAACAAAGCAGAACGTCAAGGAATTGGTTCGTTACCAAGAAGGTGCTGAAAAGTACAGCATGGGTCTGACAAAATTCACTGCACTCGCTAAAGAAGCTAAGGCTGTTTACAAAATTGACAAGGTGACCTTAGTCAACTGTGAGATTTTTGAACGGTATCTGGAATCGTTCCGTATTCCGTAAAGTTCTCACTTCACAGCCTCTCTGATATTAACAAACAAAACTCCCCCAAGTGTGCATACGCTGTGCGTAGAGGCCTGGGGGAGATGTTCTTGCTATAGTAGCAAATTTATAGGTTTCTTGTCAAGAACTGAACGTTATACTCCACCGCAAGGGTAGCCAAGGGTGCGGTGACCTATGGGCTGGAATTGATGCTGGCAGTGTTCTCCATCGTGCAGGGCATGGTGTCCACCATTATCACCCAATCGGGCAGTTCCGGCATGAGCAGCGTATCGCTGCCGCAGGAGTTGATCGATGCCATTAACAATGTGGGCTTTTGGGATAGCATCCCGCTGTGGGCGGTTACGCTGATCGGCGGGCTGCTGATTACGGTTTTATCTTTTACCATGATTCTGACCGTCTACGGCAGAATGTTCAGCCTGTGGATGTATGCCGCCATTGCACCGATACCGCTGTCCACATTCGCGGGTGAGCCTACAAGCAGTGTGGGTAAAAACTTCATCCGCAGTTATGCGGGTGTGTGTTTGCAGGGCGTGGTGATTGCGTTGTCCTGCATTATTTTATCCACCATTTCATCCAGCCCGCCCGCTGTGGATACAAGCGCATCTGTTGTCACCGTCGTTTGGACCTATGTCGGAGAACTGGCGTTCAACCTGCTGGTGCTGGTCGGTGCCATCAAAGGCTGTGACCGCATTGTGAAAGAAATTATGGGATTGTGAGTTGCAGGTGCGGCTTTTTTGTGGTATAATAGAGCCACGAAAGGAGCTGAGACTATGCCTGAAATTATTCCGATTCGTGATTTAAAGAACACCAACGCAATTTCCCAACGCTGTCATGAAACAGCAGAACCTATCTTTGTAACCAAAAACGGTTATGGTGATATGGTTATCATGAGCATGGAAGCCTATGAGCACCAACAAATCATGAATGAGGTATATGCAAAGTTGGCAGCGGCTGAAGCACAGCACGAAGCTGGAATGGGGCGACCTCTTGCTGATATTCTAAAAGAAACGAGCAAGAAGTATGAGTTATAATGTCATTTTGCTGCCAGCAGCTGAGGATGATTACCAAGAAATCTTGCGATACTTTGAGAGACAGTTCGATTCTCAGCAGGCAATTCGTTCGTTTGTAAAAGATTTTGGTGAAGTGCTGCTTCGTTTGGAAGAGACTCCTACAATTTATGGGTACTCCCGCGACGAGGTGCTTCGGCAGAGAGAATACAGGAAGTTCTTGATTGGAAGATATGTGGCTCTCTTCAAAATTGATGAACCAAGAAATACCGTGGAAATTTACAGAATCTTCCACGGAACACAAAATTATACGAAATATTTATAATGAAGAACGCCGCTGTGCAGATTGCATAGCGGCGCTTTTGTTTACAGGAGGTGTCTTTTATCGAAATCAAAATATGATGAGCAATTCCTTGTTATCGCCGGTCAGCTTGCTGTATGCCGTCTCGCTGAAATAGCGGGAGTGCGCTTTCTCTCCGTGTACCAGCAGCACGGCAGAGCGAATCTCGCTGCTGTATTGCAAGATCGGCATCTTCAGGAACGACAGCGAGGACGTCACGTTCCAGCCGCCGTTGGAGTTCAGACTGCGGGGAAGGTATCGTTCATCATTTCTCCTCATTGGAACATGTTATAAGATATTTTTGTGGCGATGCCATGCCATTATTATGAGAGCAATGAGCATAGTGGCGGTTTCCGCAACAGGAAATGCAAGCCAGATTCCGTTCAGTTGGAATAATTTGTTCAGACACCATAAGGCAGGAACAAGGAAAAGCAGTTGTCTGCATAATTGAATCGCTATGCTGGAACCTACTTTTTCTGTCGCCTGAAAATAGGTGGAAATCATGGTAGAGAGACCGCAAAACAGATAGCTTGCCGCCATGATTCGCATAGCGGATATTCCAAAGGAGCGCATGGCTTTCGACGCTGTAAATAATTCCAAAAGCTGCGCCGGAAAGAAGCTGACGGTCAATGTTCCCAGTATCATCATACCGGAGACCAAAGCGGTTCCGTATCGGAAAGCGGAGTGCAGCCTATCTCTGTTTCCCGCACCGTAGTTAAACCGCATAATAGGCAAACAGCCCTGAATCAAGCCGTTTACTGTCATAACGATCAGCTGCTGCACCTTAAAATACGCACCGAAAAATGCAATCGCCGTATCGGAATACGCCACCAGAAACAGATTGACGAATGTCACCATAAACGAACTGAGGGCATTCATAATGAAAGATGGTAAGCCAAGGGCGAATATACGGGCAATCATCCGCTTTTGTATATGAAATTCCTTGATCTTTATCCGCACTTTTTGCTTTTTGCCCAGCAGCAAGGCAAATGCCAAAATCATGGATAACAAATAGCCCGCAACAGTAGCCACCGCAGCGCCACGGATTCCCATAGCCGGAAAAACACCAATACCAAAAATTAGGAGTGGGTCAAATACAAAATTAACGACCACTCCTGCAATCTGGAACCACATAGGAGCAATCATGTTCCCAGTAGCCTGTATCATCTTCTGGATTGCGATATGCACCATGTTGGGAATTTGCATGAACGAACATACACTCATATAGGCAAGACTCAACTGATAAATTTCTTCGTTATTGGTGAATGCCCCAAAGTAGGGTTTCATAATCAGTAATGACAGAAGATTGAGCAAAGCACCAATTCCAAAGGCCAGTAACAATCAATGTGTGACGGTAGTATTTGCCTCATCCTGCTTTTTCTCCCCAAGATACCCTGCAATCAGTACATTCACGCCAACGCCGATCCAGATAGATGTCGCATTCATCAAAGTTGTAATGGGAAACGACAGGGAAACCGCCGTCAAAGCATTTTCACTCAGCCGCGCTACAAACGCGCTGTCTATCAGATTATAGGAATATTGCAGAAACATGGAAATCAGCGGCGGTATCGACATTTGCCAGATGAGTTTTCCAACGGGCGCAACCGCCATTTTGTTATTGGTCTGCATGCTTTCCCTCTTCTCCACAAATTGTCCGAACAATATAGTTTTGTTTGCGTGCTGCGGGCTGACCGGCTTCCTGGGCCGGATAAGTCCCTGCTTCCAGTACAGCGTCCAAAGCCTTGGAAGGGACAGATTCCGATTTATAAGCCCGTACACTACGGCACATCTTGATAAGAGACAAAAAAATTTCCCCCATACAGATATAGTCCTCCATTCTGCTAATACTTCCGAGATACCGGCAACAAAAAAGCCACACAACTATCACAAGATAGCTGTGTGGCAAAAAGATGACCGAATCCGGAAAAGTCCACTAAAGTTTTGCGTTTATTATTATAGCGAACTTGAAGGAGACTGTCAAGCATCAATCATTACGGAATTGTGCCGGCTGTCTGTTGTTTTTTGTGTTACTTTATCCCGGAATTGCTCTCTATCACTGTGCAAGTACGCCATTATAAATCACCCTCGTTTCTACCAGATTTTTGTACAGCTTATCCGGGTAATAAGAAAAATACGGTTCCATTTCTGAGAGGCTCAAACTTGCATCGCTCATATATTGATACAACCGTTCCTGCAAAGGCTTTCCCGTAATTTCGGAATACACATCTACATCTTTCAGCAAATCAAGAAATTGCAGCACCTTATAATTGGATTCCGTCACTGGCACTTTCGGCTTACGAACAATTACCCGCGACTTTGCCAGAGATGTTTCCCTGTATTCATTCGTTGCCTTATTCGATACAACTTCATACAGCATCGGAACTTGTGTCGTTAGCCCGATCTGGTTAAAGGACATCAAACCACTCACATAGCCACATCGCTTATCCTTATCTCTCAGATATTTACATTCCAACACTTTTTCTGGTGGAAGCTGTGACCCTGATTTGAAAATCGTTTTTTTCGGCAAGAAGTAAACCCCACTATCAAACCGCTTTACCTTTCCGGCATCGGTAAGTTTTTTATCTGCTGTCGAAGGTTGGCGCGGCTCATGCCTTCGATCTGAAGATCAGCAAGGAAAATTGGCTCATTCGGTTTGTAGTTTTTAAGAAGATACTCATATAATGTTTCCATACTGTCCCCTGTTCACACATTCGTGATTTTGTATTTCTGTTCTGTTATTATTATACTCATGATTTTCAAAAATATCAAAACATCTTTCAATCACAAAGAGGCGCAGCTTCGAATACTTTTAACTTTTTTAGAAAAAATTTGAAAAATTCTGCGAAAATTTCTGGGAACGTGTTCTCTTATACTATAGGAGGGGTAAAAGCCTCCGAAAAAGAGAATAGCGTCCTCTGTTTGTACCGCATTGGGGAAGCAACGCCATGACCGGGAATCTGCGAGCGTGCCAAGATGCGAGAAAACATACAGTACGCAATTCTTTTTCGTTTTCAAGAGACAGCGACACATTGTCAATTCTTACAAGTCGCCCCTCCTCAACTTGTTTAAAGTCTCTTTTAATGTCTTTACATTTTTCCATCACTTCACTTAGGATAAGTGACTTTGTCATTGCTACTTTAAAGCTTTCAAGAACCTTTTGAGAATCTGATGACCCCGATTTAACGTCCGCTCCTGCCTCTGCACTGAACATTTTCAAAAATTTCGTTCCCATTTTTGCCTGTAATGCAGCATCAAAGGTGTCTCCTTGATTTGTTTCCACGGATTCATCAGTCTTTATGACATTGCTTGACATCATTTTAATTTCATATACTTTTAAAAATTCAAATAGTAAACATTAAATAGCACCTTTATCGCCTTCCACTATTTATTATCTGAGGGCTCAAACGACATTTGCGTTACATTGCAATCGTTTTCTCTCATTTCATCTTTATAGTCATCACTCGTCCAAAAGCCATTCTTTTTCCTAAGCTTCATAATCGACGACGTAAACAAGCAATTGCTTTCATTGTGTATTTTTTCTAGCTGTTCTATATCTTGTTCTTTATTTATCAGCCTCTTTTTTATGATCTCGCAGTCGCCAAGTTCAGAACCAATCCATTTTCGATCTAGCAGTTGTGCAACTGCAAATGTTGTACCACTTCCTCCAAATGGATCAAATACCGTATCGCCCGGATTTGTACTCATCGAGATCACTCTATCAAGCAATTTTACCGAAAGTTCATTATATTTCCGATTTTTGCTATTTTTATGACGAACCGGATAAATATCTGACCATACATCTGATACGTTCACACCCAAAGGATTCATCTTACTCTTATATCCACCATAGTCTTTAATGTCTCCACCGCAATGGCGACATGCTTGCAGTGGTATACGTTGGTTATTGAATGTTGTTGCCTTAGTGCCTTTTACAAATGCCACCAATCCATAATGCGATGGATATAATCGATTTTTAATCGGTAAGCTAAATTTCATGTCTACTGCAATCCAATCCCAAAACGTAAGGGATTCTGATAAATGAGCTGCAATATAAACGCTCCATTTGGGTATATTGTACACGAAGATTCTTCCGCCAGGCTTCAAAATACGTACACACTCATCCAGCCACTTATATGTCCAATTGAGATACTGTGACATAGTCATGTTATCTTTAATCCCTGGATCGTAAGTCTTTCCCAAATTAAAAGGTGGATCCGCAAAAACAAGATCAATGCATTCATCGCTCATCATTTGCATAACCTTAATGCAATCAGCATTAAACAATTTTCCAGAAGAGTTCTCGTAGTATGGTTTCACTTCCCCATTCTTGATATTTTTGTCTTTATCCAGTAGCTCTGCAATCTTTTTTACGTTTTCAAAGTACGATTTTCTATACTCTGTTGGAACTCTCCCCATTGCCAAATCAATCTCAAGATCTGTCATATCTAAAAATTCCCTAATTGCAGATTTAAATTTCATTTCAACTGGAACACATGCTGTCTGCGACAATTTCTCTATTTCTATTTTTTTTATTCCTCGATTTCGAAAAAAAAGATACATTTCATCCAACGTTATAGATCTTTGCTCTGCTCTATCCAGTAGCAAATCATATACTGAGAAGAACTGCATTCTTAGCCCTCCATGTAACTTATCGTCTGTAGACTTATAGTCTTTATTTAGTATATCATATACTAAAATGTAAGTCAATCAAGAGGTACACACTTATGTCATGTTCAAAGTTCCTTCGGGAAATATTGGCTGCAAACATGAAGACTTTACGTGCCCGCGACAATATCTCTCAAGAAGATTTTGCTGATCTATGCGGTCTTCATCGCACTTATATTTCTGATATTGAACGTTGTAATCGCAACATATCCATCGACAATATTGAACGCATTGCGAACGCCTTCAATGTTACTGCTTCTGATTTATTAAAGGAGAATTTCAAATGTTAATTTCCAAGCAGTATGTTTCCCCTGTCGCACAGCAACTTATACATACTAATAGCCTCGTTAGGCAAGCTTTTGACGAGGTTGCTAGTTCTATTACTAACAATGTTTCACCTGGACAATCCATCTTTATCTTAAATAACTCTCAAAAGAACTGCAACGGTGTTGTCCCTATAAAAGAACACTGTTATCAAATCCTAGAAGAATCTTATGGATGGTTTCGTGAAAGGCCTTTATATTATTTTCACGATGATGCCAAAAAAGGTGGTCCAATTGATGTCTACAAAGATTTCACCGATGGTACGAACGTTGTTCATGCAGGGTTAGAATTTGAAACCAGCAATATCTCTTCTGCGCACCGTTCCATGAACAAATTATGTGTTGGAATCAAAAAACACGAGCTAGATATCGCCTTTCTAATGATGCCTGTTTTTGAAACCGCTTACTACTTAACAGATCGTATATCTAACTACGAAGAACTTGCTCCATACCTTGAACCATTATTGGATGATTATCCTTTTGTCGTATTCGGCTTTAGTGCAGAAGCTTTTGATCCTTCTGCGCCCCTGCTTTCTAAAGGAAAAGACGGTATGTCTCCTAGATCTATACACCGTTGGAAAAACCACTAAAAGATTCTAGCGAGTATTCACGAATTTTAAATAGTTGCCCCTATATGTACAGACCCCCGCCAACATCCGCTGGCGGGGGGCGCGGCGCGCCAGACACATACTTGCCAGTCCGTAGTCCTGCGTGATTACAAGGTCACCGGGGTGTACACGGTTCACCAGCGCGAAATCTACGCTGTCGGCACCTTTGTCAAAGGTCAACGTCTGCGCGCCGTCACGCTGGATTTGGTGGGCGGTGTCGCATAGAATCAGCACGGGCACTTTATATTTTGTGGTTGTTTGTACGGTCAAATCTACCACCGGGCAGCCATCGGCATCTATTAGAATTGTCACGTTACTGTTTCCCTTCCATAACCCAAGCAAATGCTCTTGCCGTCCGCAGGTCGACATCTTTGAAGTGGCCGCCTGTGTTCCATTCCAGCGTGCAGGCTGTGCCGCGCCGGGTCAGGGCGCTGTGCAGGGCGCGGATGTTGTCACCTACTGATGCCATAGTCTG